>Ga0209482_1000163_pt1 | contig 57372 bp, 67 predicted proteins | sample CoawatmetaG10DNA_FD_187512 | JGI IMG/M metagenome (GOLD analysis project Ga0209482, IMG submission 187512) | Marine microbial communities from the West Antarctic Peninsula - Coastal water metaG104-DNA (SPAdes) (version 2) | ecosystem: Environmental > Aquatic > Marine > Coastal ...
AAAACTCGGTGGTACTCCATGGCGATTCCACTGCTAGAATATTTTTACCTAACCAAGAAGCATTCGAGTCACAAATACTACCGGAGTCAGTTCTTTAGAAGAATACGACTGCCCTAAGTCTGTTAACCTTACGTCTTTTAATAGTGCCATTGGACAGGAGCTATTGCGATATGCTCGCGCATCAAGTCTATTCGAATCAATTCCCTTGGAAGTCAAGAAATAAAGAACCGTTTGAACCGGTATGCCATTTAGTTGCTGATTGAATTTATAGTGGGTATTTTTATACTCCAAAACTTATCCATATGAAGTTTACCGTAATACTGTTCTTAGCTTTTTCTAGCCTTTTCCTTAAGGCCCAAAACAAATGGTCATTTCTTACTTCAGTGGAAGAAAGTATGTTAATTGGAGACCAGTCTTCCTTACCTACACTCACTAATCTGAATAGTTTGTTCTCTAATTTCGGAATACGAACGGGGGTTCATCGTGTGTTTTCAGATCAATATGCTGCTGACGTGTCGTTTGGTATTACCGGTATTGCAAAGACAAATACCTATACCGCTACAATTCTTCCTGTACAGGTAACACTTAGATATAACCTTCTCAGTAGTTTAGAGAGGTTTAACTCTCAGGGTACAAAGTTAAATGTCAACGTAGGTGCCGGTGGAGCGCTCCATAGAACTACTGGAGTCAATTTAATAGAGCCTGCTGAAGTGGGATTTTCGTTTAGTGAAAATTTTAGTTTAGGAAGCTCGATAGAATTTAACCTTTCCAAAAGCGGAGCTCTGTCTTTAGGCTATCGTCACTCTTTGTATTTAGACGATAATTTAGACACCGATCCTTCGGGCCTATTTGGAGATGTATTAGGTAGTTTTTATACTGCGGTTCGCTGGAACATAAAAGGTAACAACACAAAGACTCGCAAAGTGTCTAAAAAAACATCTTCAGTGGACTCTGATGCCCTCGAAGCTGAACTTAAAATAGCACAAGCAAAAGTAAAAGCCATGGAAAAAGCTGTCTTACAGATGAAGTCCATGAAACCGGATCCTATTAAAATAGACGATAATGTTTCTGACATGCCCTCTGATACAACATTGACCAGCATCGCGAAAGCTACTGATATACCTATGGTCAAAACCAGTGATACGAAAAGGTATGCTATTATCATTGCGAGTTATAAATCAGAGGCAGTAGCACAGTCACTCGCTCAAGAATTAGGGAACACAGCCCAGGTGATCGCTGTGCCAGAGCTTAGCAGATTCAGAGTCGCTTACGATGTGTACGACACGTATCAGGATGCCAAGAAATTTCAAGAAGAATTGGTATTAGACTTCGGAAATTGCTGGATTGTAAATCTATAATCCGGGTAAAACATATGATCAAATACCCGCCTAACGGCGGGTATTTTTTTGCCTAAAGAATCCTTAAATTTGCTCCTTCAAAAGATCTTATGAAAAAGACTGCACTTATTGTCCTCGATGGATGGGGACGCGCTGATGATCCTAAAGTGAGTGCTATTGATCTGGCTCACACGCCCTATGTAGATTCACTTTACACGGACTATCCTTCTACTTGGATCAAAACATCAGGATTAGACGTAGGACTGCCTGACGGACAAATGGGTAACTCAGAAGTAGGACACATGAATCTAGGCGCCGGTAGAGTCGTTTACCAAGACCTGGTAAAGGTAAATCTAGCAGCGAAATCTGGAGATTTTGAGACAAATCCTACGCTACAAAAAGCATTAAGTATAGCGCAAAAAGGGAACAAAAAAATTCACATCATGGGATTACTTTCCGATGGTGGAGTTCATGCACATATTAGCCATGTTAAGGCCCTTTGCAGCTGGTTAGATAACAAGAACTTTCGTAATGTATACATTCATGCATTTACGGATGGGAGAGATACTAGTCCTAAAGGAGGTGCTCAATATCTTGAGGACCTCACCAAGCATATGATGAAGACTACGGGACAAATAGCTTCCGTTATTGGTCGGTATTTCGCAATGGACCGTGACCAGCGTTGGGAGCGAGTTGCTCGTGCCTATGATCTTCTTGTACATGGCAGTGGTACGCCGTCCACAGACCCCATTTCAATGGTACGCAGCTTTTACCATTCTGGAATTACGGATGAGTTCATGGAGCCCATTATAGCTACTGATACCCATGGAAAACCATTGGCTCTGATCTCAAAGGATGATGTAGTTATTATGTTTAATTACAGAACTGATCGCGGAAGAGAAATCACCCAAGCATTAACACAGCGAGCGTATAGTGATTACAACATGAGTCCACTGCCGCTACATTATGTAACCATGACCAGTTATGACGATACCTTTAAGGACATAAACGTTGTTTTCAGAAAAGATAATTTGGTCAATACCTTAGGTGAAGTTCTTGAAAAAGCAAATAAAACCCAGATTCGAATTGCGGAAACAGAGAAATACCCTCATGTGACTTTCTTCTTTTCAGGTGGTCGTGAGGTTCCATACATAGGAGAACAGCGTCTTTTATGCCCAAGTCCTAAAGTGGCAACTTATGACCTTCAACCAGAAATGAGTGCAGCTGATATTCGCGATGCCATTGTTCCAAAACTCAAAGAAGGGGAGACTGACTTTATCTGTCTTAACTTTGCAAATCCCGATATGGTCGGGCATACTGGAGTGATGTCAGCTGCGGTAAAAGCTTGTGAAACTGTGGACCGTTGCTTGCGCGATGTAGTTGCTGCCGGACTTGAATCCGATTATCAATTTATCATTCTCGCCGATCATGGGAATGCCGATTGTATGGTCAACAAAGACGGTACGCCAAACACAGCACATACTACGACAGTGGTTCCGTGTTTCTTGGTAGGTAGCAGTGCCTCCAAATTCGCTATGAAGGAAGGAAAGTTAGGTGACATTGCGCCTACTCTACTTGCCCTAATGGATGTTAAACAGCCGTCTGAAATGACTGGAGATAATCTACTGATTTCGAAGTAATGATTAAATATAAGACTAGAGAGGAAATTGAATTGATGCGTGAAAGTGCACAGCTCGTTAGTAAGACTCTGGGGCTTCTTGCTCCATACATCGTACCGGGAGCCATTCCACTGGAACTAGATAAAATGGCCGAGACTTTCATTCGTGACCACGGTGGTGAGCCTGGTTTCCTAGGTATGTATGGTTTCCCGAATAGCCTCTGTATGTCTCCGAACGCCCAAGTAGTGCACGGTATACCAGGAAAAAAAGCAATGCAAAATGGAGATATTCTCTCCGTGGATTGCGGTGTTTTTATGAATGGGTTCTATGGGGATCATGCTTATACCTTCCCTGTTGGAGAGGTAGCAAAAGAGACCTCGGAGTTGCTTGAAGTCACTAAAGCATCTCTTTACGCTGGAATTAAAGAAGTCGTTGAAGGAAATAGAATAGGGGATATTGGCGCAGCAATCCAAGAATATACGGAAAGCAGGGGCTATGGAGTGGTCAGAGAGCTCGTAGGGCACGGCCTTGGAACAAAAATGCATGAAGATCCACAGGTTCCAAACTACGGGAAACATGGTCGTGGTAAAAAAATTCAAGAAGGACTCGTCATAGCCATAGAGCCAATGATAAACCTAGGAACCCATAGAATCAAGCAGCTTCCCGATGGCTGGACCATTTTAACTGCGGATGGGAAGAACAGTGCACATTTCGAGCACGATGTTGCCGTGATTAACGGCAAACCTGAAATTCTAAGTACCTTCCAATACATTTATGATGCACTAGGCATAGATAGCGCTGAATACGAAAAGATATGATTGCAAAAATGATGAAATGGGCGCTTGCTTCGGTACCCCGCCCATTACTAATTAGACTCAGCTACATAGTTCAATGGCTAAGCCCTGTGCTTTTTAAAGGCAACCGATTTGTAGACCCTATTGACGGAAGAGGTTACTCTAGATTTTTTCCTTACGGCTATGGAGAAAATCAACGTCCAAATGCGCTGTGCCCTGGGACCAATAGCCTTGAAAGACACCGACTACTTTGGCTTTACCTAAAAGACTACACTGACTTTTTAACGAAAGAGCAAAAACTATTGCATATCGCACCAGAGCAATGTTTTTATGGCCGTTTCAAAAAAATGAATAACCTGAACTACACTACAGCGGACCTATTTTCACCACTAGCCGATCTGCGATTCGATGTTCAAAACATTCCTCTGGAAGACAACTCCTTTGATACGATTCTGTGCAACCATGTTTTAGAGCATGTAGATGATGATCTAAAAGCAATGAGTGAGATGTGCCGTATTCTAAAGCCAGGTGGATTAGCGATTATGCAGGTCCCTCTAGACCCGGACTACGCATTAACAGACGAAGACATTACGATTACCGATCCTGTAGAGCGCGAGAAAAGGTTTAGACAATATGACCATGTACGTCTTTACGGGCAGGACTATCCTAATCGATTAAAAGCCGCTGGATTCAAAGTAACTACTTTCGACGCTGAACAAGAGCTCCCGGAGGGTTGGTTCTCTAAATATGCTTTACCTAAGCGCGAGATGCTCTACACCTGCAGTAAGTAGCACTTTAGAGCCGTTTTCTTCCATAAAAAAAGCCCGTACTGTTGCAGTACGGGCTTTTTAACTATTTCAAATTTCTTACTTCAACCAAGCAGCAATCATGGCCTCCATTTTCTCCTCTTGCTCTGCAGCTAATAGAGGATCAACAAGAATACGTCCACTATGCTCGTCAATCATGATTTTCTTGCGTTGTGCAAGCTCCATTTGACGTTGTGGGGGAATCACAAAGAATGATCCTGCTGATGCACCACGCTCCACGGAAACAACTGCAAGCTTATTTTTTGTAGCCAAGCGAATTCGGTCGTAAGCTTTAACAAGGCGATCTTCTATGGATTCCTTGTACTCCAAACTTTTAGCAAGAAGCATTTCTTCTTCTTTAGCGGTTTCAGACATGATGCTGTCTAATTCAGCTACTTTATGAGTAAGGTGTGTTTTACGCTCTTCTAAACGCTCAACACTTGAACTATTCATTTCTCTTTTCGAGTCAATGCGCGCACTAAACTCACGAATACGCTTTTCAGCCAATTGAATTTCTAATTCTTGGTACTCTATTTCTTTTGCAATCGCCTCAAATTCACGATTGTTACGGACTTGCTCTTGATCCTTGACATACTTTGCCATTTTCTCTTGGCAATCCTTGATCATTTGGTGCTTCTCCTTTATATCCGTCTCTAGATCAGATACTTCATGGTTCACTTTATCCATTCTGGTTTCTAAACCAGCGACCTCGCTTATTAGATCTTCAACTTCCAAAGGAAGCTCACCTCGCATTGCGCGAATTTCGTCTACACGACGATCGATAATTTGAAGATCATAAAGCGCTCTTAATTTGTCTTCTACGCTTAACTCTTTTGCCTTCTTAGCCATACTAATAGTACTGTATAGGATTTGTGTTGACCTCTGTTTTGAGAACGGCAAATTTAGGGAATTTTTTCGACAGTCTCTCTGTGATCAGGTCGATTGTAAAGCGCTCACTCTCATAATGTCCAATATCTACGATACAGATTGAATTATCAGCATCAAAGTATTGATGGTACTTGAAATCTGAAGTAATTAAAACATCCGCATCAGACCGTTTCGCTGCATCTAACAAAAAACTACCTGAACCGCCACAAACGGCAACGGTCTTGATTAGCTCATTTATAGGCTTCGTATATTTTATCGTAGCACCGAACTTAGATTTCACTTGATGTAGGAAAGACATGAAGTCCACTGGTGCTTCAAATTCGCCTAGTGCACCAGCCCCGTATTGTGCAGCTGTATTGCCCAATTCAATCCAATCATAAGCCATCTCTTCATAAGGGTGTGATCCCCGAGCGGCACGTTCCACAGCTTGACAAGCAAAAACAGGAACGATGAACTCTAATTTAGCCTCCTGAACGGATTCTTGTTTACCAATGGAGCCTATAACAGGTGACGCCCCCTCGATCGGTTTGAATGTTCCCTCCCCAATCGATTTAAAACTACACGCCTCATATGCACTTATTTTTCCTCCACCAGCGGCGTAAACAGCATTCGCTAATGCATCCGCTTCTTTCACAGGAACATACACCTGGAATTTCCTCAACAAGCCTTGAGATGGACTCAAAACGACGTGGTTAGAGATACCCAGTACTTCCATGATCTTCCCATTTACACCCCAAGCAACATTATCAAGGTTAGTGTGAATAGCATATAACGCAACATCATGTTTTATGGCCTTCATAATAACGCGCTCCACATAGGAAGACCCGTTGAATTTCTTTAATCCGTTGAATACAATTGGATGGTGGGTCACGACCAGATGAACCCCTTTTGAAATAGCCTCATCAACTACACTCTCAAGACAATCTAAAGCTACCATCACACCATTAGTTTCCCAATGAGGAGCGCCTACGATCAGTCCGCTATTGTCATACGATTCTTGAAGCTTGAGTGGTGCCCATGATTCTAAAACCTCTATAATATCTTTTACTTTCATACCTCTAAGTTAGTTTTTTCAGCATAAAAAAACCCCCGAACTTTCGCTCGAGGGTTTCTATATCAAAGTAAATGGGGCTTATTTCCCGCCTTTTTCCATTTGCTCTTTCAAAGCTGCTAAAGCATCTAGATCACCCATAGTAGAGCGCTCTACATTTTGGTTAGGTACAGAAACGTTTCCGCCTTTACTACCTCCACCAGTATTTCCAGCGCTACGAGCTTTCTTCAATTCGACCTCTTTGTAAGTTCCAACATGTGAAACCACAATACGACGGTTTTCCTTATTGAACTCAATTACCTTAAAGTCAGCAGTTTCATCTTTTTCAAGCTTGGCTCCATCTTCTTTAGTAATATGACGCGCAGGACAGTATGCTTCAATGCCTTCGTGCTCAGCAAAAGTTACATCACCACCTTTATCGCCTGAGTTAACCATCGTACCCGAGTGCGTAGTGCCTATTTCGAATACAGATGCATAGTTATCCCAAGGATTAACACTTATTTGCTTGTGTCCTAAACTTAGACGACGATTATCAGCATCAATATCTAAAACAACAACATCCAACTTCGCTCCTATCGTAGTGAATTCTGATGGATGCTTGATTTTCTTAGTCCAGCTCAAGTCGGATATATGAATCAAACCATCAATGCCTTCTTCAAGCTCCAAGAATATACCAAAGTTCGTGAAATTACGTACCGTACCAGTATGCTGTGAAGCTTGTGGATACTTAGAAGTAATGTCAGTCCATGGATCAGTAGTCAATTGCTTGATACCTAAACTCATCTTACGATCTTCACGATCTAAAGTCAATACTTCAGCTTCAACAATCTCTCCTACTTTCATGAAATCACCTGCACTGCGTAGGTGAGCAGACCAGCTCATTTCACTAACGTGAATCAAACCTTCAACCCCTGGCAATACTTCGATAAAGGCTCCGTAATCCGCTAGAACTACAACTTTACCATTCACCTTATGACCCACACTCAATTCTGCATCTAGTGCATCCCATGGGTGCTTCTCAAGTTGCTTAAGACCTAACTGAATACGTGTTTTGCCTTCATCAAAATCAAGAATTACAACATTGATTTTTTGATCCAACTCAACAATTTCAGACGGATGATTAATACGACTCCAGCTCAAGTCTGTAATGTGCACTAATCCATCTACCCCACCAAGATCAATGAATACACCGTAAGAAGTGATGTTCTTAACGATACCTTCAAGAACTTGACCTTTTTCAAGTTTGGAGATGATTTCTTTTTTCTGCTCTTCAAGATCAGCTTCAATAAGTGCCTTGTGAGAAACAACAACATTTTTGAATTCATGGTTAATTTTAACCACCTTGAATTCCATGGTTTTATCAACATACTGGTCGTAATCGCGGATTGGCTTCACATCGATTTGTGAACCTGGCAAGAATGCCTCTAGTCCGAAAACATCTACGATCATACCACCTTTAGTACGAGCCTTAACGTAACCTTTAACAATCTCATCGTTGTCATGCGCTTCGTTAACACGATCCCATGCTTTGATCGAGCGAGCCTTTCTATGAGAAAGAACTAACTGACCATACTTATCTTCTTGACGATCAACCAGTACTTCAACGGTATCTCCAACTGCAAGATCAGGGTTGTAACGGAACTCATTTAAGCTCACTACACCTTCACTCTTAGAGTTGATATCGATGATTACTTCGCGTTCCGTCTTAACGGTTACTTTACCATCTACTACTTGATGCTCTACAGAAGAACCAAGCGTACTTTCATAGGCAGCCATTAATTCTATGCGCTCTGCATTCATTTCAGTTGCACTAACTTCTACGTCAGCCCAATTGAACTCTTCTGCGATGATTTCTTCTACTGTAGCTTCTTCAGCAACAACTTCCGGAGCAGCTTCTTCAACAACAGTTACTTCTTCCTTTGGAGCTTCTTCTACCGCAGTTTCTTCCGCAGCAGTTTCTTCAACACTAGCTTCTTCGACTTTTGGAGTTTCCTGAACAGGAATTTCCTTCTTCACCTCTTCTTGAGGTGTTTGATTCTCTTCTGACATGAGAGATATAATTGTATCCCAGGTACTTGTATGCAATTATCACTTTCCCTTGAGAGTGGTTTTTATATTTAACAGACCCCTATGTATGCATACTACGTGTCCATAAGGGGGTGCAAATATATACTATAAATAGCTAGAAATCTAAATGTTAACCAACAAAAAACCCTGACTCAAATCAATGAATCAGGGTCTATAAGCAATAGCCTTTTTGCTATTTATCAAATTGTTTTTTTAACAAATCCGTAGTGGTTGAACCTGGACGTTCCAATGGCATTCCCATAGCACGATCCCAAATTAAATTAGTTAAAGTACCGAGTGAACGAGCAACACCAAAAAGCACGGTATAGAATTCATACTCTACCAAACCATAATGTGTTAAAAGCTGACCACTGTGCGCATCAACGTTTGGCCAAGGATTCTTAACCTTTCCTGTTGCTGCAAGAATGTCCGGAACAACCTCATAAATCATACTGACAATCTTGAATAGCTCACTATTTGGCATTTTAGCCAATGCAAATTCACGTTGTGCAGTATAGCGAGGATCAGTTTTCCGAAGAACGGCATGTCCAAAACCAGGTATAACTTTACCCGCCTCCAGCGTTTTTCTACAATAGTTTGCGATTTGATCTTTAGTAGGCAATCCGCCGCCAAGCTCCTGACGCATACTGTTGATCCATCTAATCACTTCCTGGTTTGCTAAACCGTGTAATGGACCTGCTAAACCATTCATACCAGCAGAAAAACTAAGGTAAGCATCGCTTAATGTTGACCCGACTAAATGAACTGCATGAGCACTTACGTTCCCACCTTCATGATCTGCGTGTATGGTAAGATAAACACGCATCAACTCTTTGAATTCATCGTTATCAAAGCCCAACATATGTGCGAAATTTCCTGCCCAGTCAAGTTTAGGATCAGGCTCAATGTGCTGGTCGCTGTGGTACATTCTACGATAAATATAAGCCGCTACACGAGGTAGGCGTGCAATCAAGTTCATGCTGTCCTCATACGTTGAGTCCCAATATTCACTTTTATGAACGCCATTTGCATAGGCCTTTGAGAATACGCTCTCTGTTCCCATTGCCATAATTGCAATAGAAAACTGGGTCATTGGGTGCGTTCTAATAGGTAACGCATCTATAGCCTTGAAAACGTGTACCGGCACATTGCTTCTACGAACCCAATTGTTACTTAAACGTCTAGCTTCGTCTTCGGTTGGAATCTCATTCATTAACATCAGGTGAAAAAGGCCTTCCGGTAATGGCTGCTCACCACCAGGATACTTAGGCAATTTCTGCTGAAGTTCTGGAATACTGTATCCTCTAAAACGAATACCTTCATCCGGATCTAATTTAGATGTCTCGCAAATTAACGCGGGCATTCCGCGCATACCTCCATAAAGTTGTCCCAATTTGATGTCTGCAATTTTCTCATCGGCATTTGCCTTTAAAAAAGACTTAGTATCGGCAACAATGGCGGGAAATATGTCTCGGAACTGCTCTTTAATTCTATCCATGATAAGGGTATTTTATATTTTCATTAGCTTATAAAGCGGAAGTTTTTCCCAGGGAACACAGCGAGTTCTCCTAATTCTTCCTCTATTCTTAATAATTGATTGTACTTGGCCATGCGATCCGAACGTGAAGCCGAACCTGTCTTAATTTGACCTGTATTTAATGCCACTGCCAAATCAGCAATAGTAGCATCCTCAGTCTCTCCACTACGGTGCGACATAACGGCGGTCATCATATGTCTGTTGGCCAAAGAAACCGTGTTTATAGTCTCCGTTAATGTGCCGATTTGGTTCACTTTAATTAAGACACTATTAGCGCTTCCTTCCTCAATGCCTCGCGCGACACGCTTTTCATTTGTGACGAACAAATCATCACCAACCAACTGAACTTTGTCTCCGATTTTTGCGTGCAATTTAGCCCATCCAGACCAATCATCTTCGTGCAGACCGTCTTCAATAGAAGCAATTGGATATTTCTCAATCCAACTGGCCCAATAATCTACCATCTGGTCTGAAGTCAATTCACGTCCATCACTCTTGTGAAATACGTAGGTGCCTTTCTCAGCGTTATAAAATTCTGAAGCAGCGGCATCCATCGCAATCCAAATATCTACACCGGGCTTATAACCCGCTTTCACTATACTCTCAAGAATGATTTCTAGAGCCTCCTCGTTAGAGCCAATTGACGGTGCGAAACCGCCTTCATCTCCTACATTCGTGCTATAACCTTTACTCTTAAGAACTGTCTTCAAGTTATGAAATACCTCAGTCCCCATACGCAATGCTTGACTGAAAGAATTGGCCCCAAATGGCATCACCATGAATTCTTGAAAATCAATAGAATTATCGGCATGCGAACCTCCATTGATAATATTCATCATGGGTACAGGAAGCGTGCGCGCATTAACCCCACCAATATATCTATATAATGACTGTCCTGTACTTTCTGCTGCAGCTTTAGCCACAGCGAGAGAAACTGCTAGAATAGCGTTCGCACCAAGTTTACCCTTATTTTCCGTACCGTCAAGCTCGATCATTATGGCATCTATGTGTGCTTGTTCTGTTACGATTTCACCCTCTAACTCGGGAGCTATAAGGTCATTCACGTTCTCCACAGCCTTGAGCACTCCTCTTCCCATATACATGGAAGTATCGCCATCTCTCAGTTCAACTGCTTCATGAACTCCTGTTGATGCTCCAGAGGGCACTGCAGCTCTGCCCATCGCACCTGACGATGTAATAACATCCACTTCAACGGTTGGATTACCACGTGAATCCAAAATCTGACGGGCATGAATATGCGTAATAACAGACATAATCTTAAAATTTTAAATGTTAGTTGTCTAAAACAATGATCGGACTAGTGGTTCTTAACGTTTTCTATGAATTGGTCAAAAAGATAGCGACTATCATGAGGACCTGGTGAAGCTTCTGGATGGTATTGAACAGAAAAGCAATTTGCGTCAGTACGCCTAATGCCAGCGACTGTTTGATCGTTTAAATGCAGATGAGTCAGCTCGACATTAGGTGAAGCCTTAACATCATCCATGTTGACAACAAAACCGTGGTTTTGCGAAGTGATTTCTCCTAAACCTGTTGCCATATTCTTAACGGGGTGATTGATTCCTCGGTGGCCATTATGCATCTTAAACGTAGTTAAACCGCTGGCTAATGCAATCATCTGATGACCTAAACAGATACCAAAAACAGGTAATCCGCTTTCAATTCCTCTAGCCACTTCTTTAACCACTTCTGGAGATGCAGCAGGATCACCTGGACCATTGGAATAAAACAGACCATTAGGGGCCCACTTTAACATTTCTTCTGCGGAAGTATTCCACGGGAAGACCTTAACCAAGGCACCGCGATCTGTCAAACACTTAGTGATATTACTTTTTATTCCCAAATCTAAAGCAGCAATGCGCAAGTTACTCGCGGGGTCACCTACTTCATAAGCTTCCCCAGTACTCACCTTAGGAGCAAGGGCTAACCCTTCCATTGAAGGACAATCGTTAAGCCTTGTTTTTAAAGCCTCAACATCCTGAATTTCCGTTGAGATGATAGCATTCATAGCTCCACTATCTCGAATATGACGCACTAATGCTCTGGTATCAATATCCTTAATAGCGACCTTATTCTCTTTCTCAAGAGAGCCAAATAAACTATCAGACTTTCCTGACCTTGAAGCAACCTCGCTGAAATTTTTTGTGATCAAGCCTGCAATCTGAATTTTCTCACTCTCTACCTCATTCGCACGAACACCATAATTACCGATATGGGCAGACGCCATCACCATAAGCTGGCCGAAATACGAAGGATCAGTAAAAATTTCCTGATAACCCGTCATTCCGGTATTGAAACAAATCTCACCGAATGCAGTGCCGTCTAATCCTGTAGAGGAACCGTAAAAAACTGTTCCATCTTCTAATAGTAAAAGGGCTTTTTTAGATGTGTCTTTCATATTCGTTTTTTCAAAAAAAAAGGGAAAGTAGGCATGACCCTATTTCCCCTTTAAATTACTTAACTATGACCAATTAGGCACATTAGATAGGTTTATTCAGCCGTTTCTTCTTTAACATCCTCTGTAGAAGCGTCAGCCACTACCTCTTCTGCTACAACCTCAGTAACCACTTCATCTGTTGAAGTTTTCACCCGGCGACCACGACGTGTTGTTTTTTTCTTTTCATCATTGCCATAAATTTCATTGAAATCTACGAGCTCTACCATACACATCTCAGCATTATCACCTAGTCTCGTACCAGTTTTGATAATACGTGTATAACCTCCAGGACGATCCCCTACTTTAGGACCAACAACAGTAAATAGTTCAGTTACTATTTCCTTTTGACGAAGCGCTGCAAACGTCATACGACGATTGTGCGTAGTATTATCCTTAGAGCGAGTAACCAGTGGGTCTACAAACTTACGTAGCTCTTTTGCCTTCTGAACAGTAGTATTGATACGCTTGTGCATAATCAACGATCCTGCCATATTGCTAAGCATAGCCTTTCTGTGGGCAGTTTTTCTTCCGAGGTGGTTGTTTTTCTTACCGTGTCTCATGATTATTCTTTATCGAGCTTGTACTTGGAAATATCCATTCCAAAACTCAAGTTTTTATTATCTACAAGCTCCTCTAATTCAGTTAACGACTTTTTACCAAAGTTGCGGAACTTCATTAAATCAGACTTAGAGAACGTTACTAAATCACCCAAAGTATCTACTTCTGCAGCCTTCAAACAATTTAACGCACGTACACTAAGATCCATGTCATGCAGCTTAGTTTTCAGCAGTTGACGCATGTGTAAAGCTTCCTCGTCATACGATTCAGTTTCAGAAGACTCTTCGTCTTCCAAGCTGATACGCTCATCACTAAATAACATAAAGTGATGTATAAGGATTTTGGCAGCTTCAGTTAGCGCCTCTTTTGGATGTATAGATCCGTCTGTTTCAATGTCTAAAACCAACTTTTCGTAATCCGTTTTTTGCTCAACACGATAGTTATCTATAGCGTACTTTACATTCTTAATAGGAGTGTAAATACTATCTAAAGCGATCGTTCCAATAGCCGCATCAGGCTTCTTGTTAAATTCAGCACCAATGTAACCTCTGCCCTTGTCTATAATAAGCTCCATAGACAAACTCACGCTTGGATCCATGTTACAAATTACCAACTCAGGATTGAGAACCTGAAAAGCAGTGATATGAGCAGCAAGATCACCAGCGACTAATTGCTCCTTACCGCTCACTGTAATTCTCACAGTCTCGGTGTCAGTGGATTCAATTTGTTGCTTAAATCTAACCTGCTTCAAGTTCAGAACAATTTCAGTAACATCTTCTACGACGCCCTGAATAGTGCTAAACTCATGGTCTACACCATCAATTCTCAATGAAGTCAAGGCGAAACCCTCAAGACCTGATAACAAAACTCTACGGAGCGCATTACCTACTGTTAGACCGTAGCCTGGTTCCAAAGGTCTGAACTCGAACTGACCACTACGATCAGTTGATGCGTTCATGATAACTTTATCCGGCTTTTGGAAATTAAGAATAGCCATATAAATGGGTATAAGGTGTTATTATTTAGAGTACAATTCTACGATCAACTGTTCTTTGATATTCTCTGGAATGGCATCACGAGAGGGAACATTTAGGAATGTACCTTCTTGCTTACTGTCGTTCCACTCTAACCAAGGGGAATCAGCATTTTTAGAAGCCATCGAATCAGAAATCACAACCAGCGATTTAGATTTTTCACGTATGCCTATAACATCACCTGCTTTGATGATCATAGAAGGAATACTTGCAATTTCACCATTCACAGTAATGTGACGGTGACCCACGAGCTGACGACCAGCATCACGTGTCTTACCTAAACCTAAGCGATAAACCACATTATCCAAACGACTCTCACAGAGCTGCAGAAGAACATCACCTGTTTTTCCTTTACTTCTAGATGCCTTGTCAAACATATTCGCAAACTGGCGCTCTAAAATACCATAAGTGTATTTAGCTTTTTGCTTTTCCTGTAATTGAACAGCGTACTCACTTTTCTTACCGCGTCTACGGGTGTTACCGTGCTGACCTGGTCCATATTTACGCTTCTCGAAAGAGCTATCTGGGCCAAAGATTGCTTCACCCATACGACGAGCGATCTTTGTTTTTGGTCCTCTATATCTTGCCATAATACTATTATTCTAAAATTATACTCGACGCTTCTTAGGCGCACGACATCCATTATGTGGTATTGGAGTGATATCAACGATTTCCACCACCTCGATACCTAAGTTGTGTAAAGAGCGTATTGCACTCTCACGACCATTGCCGGGACCCTTCACGTAGGCCTTTACCTTTTTCAAGCCAGCCTCTAAAGCAACACGACCACAGTCTTCCGCAGCCATTTGAGCTGCGTAAGGAGTATTCTTTTTGCTCCCGCGGAATCCCATTTTACCAGCAGAAGACCAAGAGATCACTTGCCCTTGCTGGTTTGTCAATGAGATTATAATATTATTAAATGAAGAACCGATATGCGCTTGGCCCAGTGCGTCAATACGCACTTTACGTTTCTTCGTTTGCTTTCCTTGTTTCTTAGCCATAACTAACTATTATTTAGTTGCTTTTTTCTTATTAGCAACCGTTTTTCTCTTACCCTTTCTCGTACGAGAGTTGTTCTTAGTCCTTTGACCTCGTAACGGTAAACCCAAACGGTGACGAATTCCTCGGTTACATCCAATATCCATCATTCTCTTGATGTTCAATTGTACCTCGGAACGCAACTCACCTTCAACACGATACTCTTCGGAAATTACTCCTCGAATAGCGGTTAACTGATCATCAGTCCACTCTTGTACTTTAATGTCCTCGTGGACATCTGCCTTTGCTAAAATCTCTTTCGAGCGGTTCAAACCAACCCCGTAAATATACGTCAGGCCAATAACACCACGCTTAGCTTTAGGTAAATCCACACCTGCAATCCTTGCCATAGTTCTGTTTATCTATTATTGCTTAACCCTGACGTTGCTTAAACTTGGGGTTCTTTTTGTTAATTACATATAAGCGACCTTTACGACGGACAATTTTACAGTCCGCACTACGCTTTTTTACTGAAGCTCTAACTTTCATTTCCTTAGTATCTATACGTTATACGAGCCTTAGATAAATCGTAAGGACTCATTTCTAGTTTAACTTTATCTCCAGGAAGAAGCTTGATGTAATGCATCCTCATCTTTCCTGAAATATGGGCGGTCACAACATGACCGTTCTCTAACTCAACTCTAAACATAGCATTAGACAACGCCTCTGTGACACTACCGTCTTGCTCAATCGCATTTTGCTTTGCCATATTAAATTGTGGAGGTTTGAGTTCGTCCTCTTAGCTTTCCGGTCTTCATTAAACCGTCATAATGGCGATTCAACAAATAACTTTCCACCTGCTGAAGTGTATCCAATATCACCCCTACTGTAATTAACAAGGATGTTCCACCATAAAAATATGCCCACTGCGTATTCAAACCAACCACCATTGCTAGTGCAGGGAGAACAGCTATTATGGACAACAAAATAGAGCCAGGTAAAGTAATTCTACTTAACACTGTGTCTAAAAATTCAGCAGTAGGTCCACCGGGTTTGATACCTGGAATAAAACCACCGTTACGTTTTAGATCATCTGATATGCTTGTAGTATTTACCTGTATAGCTGTGTAAAAATACGTAAACACAATAATCAACAATGCAAAGGTAAGGTTATAACCTAAACCCTGAATATTACCAAACACAGTAATCAACCAACTGACACTATCACCCTCAGCACCGCTGAACTGCAACACAGTGATTGGTATAAACATTATTGCTTGGGCAAAAATAATTGGCATTACACCAGCAGCATTTACCTTCATGGGAAGATACTGTCTAGCCGCAGGCGTTGCTGTAGTTCTTCCTGCCGCAGCTTGTTTGGCATATTGAACGGGAATTTGTCGTACCGCCTGTGTTAGAGCAATGGCAAACATTGTAATCACAAACAAGACGAACAGCTCAATAATGAATGCAACCCATCCAGCACCTTGATTCACCTGTGAGAGCATCTCTTGGAAAAACGCTTGAGGAAGTGTTGCAATAATACCCACCATAATCAATAGTGAAATACCATTTCCAATTCCTTTATCCGTAATTCTTTCACCCAACCACATCGCGAAAATAGTACCGGTTGTTAACGTTACCCAAGCTAGAAACCAAAAGGTTGCTGGATCTAGGGTTAAGACAACACCTTGTGCACTTAAATTAGCCAGATAACTAGGTGCCTGAACACCAGCAATCAATATAGTCAAGTAACGTGTAATCTGATTCAACTTTCTACGACCACTCTCGCCATCCTTCTGCATTTTCTGTACCGCAGGAACTGCCATACCCATGAGTTGGATGATAATTGAAGCTGAGATATAAGGCATAATACCTAAAGCAAGTACAGATGCACGCGAAAACGCACCACCTGTAAAAGCATTCAATACGCCTAGAAGACCTTCTGAAGTCTGCGCCTGTAATTGCGTAAGACTACTTGGATCAATTCCTGGTAGAAGAACCGTCGAACCAATTCTATATATCAAGAGCAAGCCAAGCGTCGTAAGGATTTTTCCTTTCAACTCTTCTATACCCCAAATATTTCTAATTGTTTCTACGAATCGTTTCATCGAATTACGATATAGTTGCAGAACCGCTTTTTGCCTCAATGGCAGCGACTGCAGATTTACTAAAAGCATGAGCAGTAATATCCAACTTAACGGATAATTCCCCTCTACCTAAAATCTTAACTAATTCCTTTTTCCCAACAAGACCATTATCAACGAGATCTTGAAAAACGATAGTAGACTTCATCTTTTTACTCTCCACTAACAATTGAAGAGTGTCAAGATTAATGCCCTTGTATTCCACACGATTAGGATTTGTAAAGCCAAATTTTGGTACACGACGTTGAAGTGGCATTTGACCACCCTCAAAACCGATTTTACGACTGTAACCTGAACGCGATTGAGCACCATTGTGTCCGCGTGTAGAGGTACCTCCGTGACCAGAGCCTTCGCCTCTACCTACTCGCTTACGGCTGTGGGTTGCCCCTTTCGCAGGTTGAAGATTTGATAAATCCATTATTATCTATTTAAATTAAAGTTCTACTACTTCAACAAGGTGTAACACCTTGCGAACCATACCTAACACTTGAGGAGTTCCCTCTACTTCAACCGTAGCATTAATCTTACGTAAGCCCAAAGCTACCATAGTTGCCTTTTGACGCTCTGGACGACCAATGACGCTACGTTTTTGAGTTATTTTTAACTTTCCCATTACTTGCGAATATTAACCGTTAAATACTTGATCCAAAGAAATGCCACGAGTCTTAGCAATTTGCTTCGCATCGCGCAGCTTCAATAAGGCATCAAAAGTAGCTTTAACTACGTTCTGTGGATTGGAAGACCCCTTACTTTTTGCTAACACATCCTGAACACCTACACTTTCCAAAACAGCACGCATTGCACCACCTGCAATTACACCTGTACCGCTTGATGCAGGACGTAGAAAGACTCTAGATCCAGAAAACTTACCGTTTTCCTCATGAGGTATAGTGCTCTTGAGTAAAGGAATATGATAAAGGTTCTTTTTAGCATCATCTACCGCTTTAGCAATAGCCTCGCTAACACCCTTTGATTTACCTGATCCAAAACCAGCAGTACCATTTTCATCTCCAACAACAACAATTGCTGAGAAACTAAAAGTACGACCACCTTTATTTACATTAGTTACACGATTCACCGCTACCAAGCGATCAATCAATTCAATACCCGAAGGTTTTACTTTACGTGAGTTTTTCATAGTACCCGACATTTTAGAATTTCAAGCCGCCATCTCGAGCGCCTTCAGCTAATTGTTTTACACGTCCGTGATATAAGTAACCACCACGATCGAAACATACCTCAGTAATACCGTTTTCCTGTGCTTGCTTAGCTAAAGCTTGACCTACCTGGAAGCTCTTATCACTCTTTGTACCTGTAGCAGACTCTAGCTCTTTACTTCTAGAAGAGTACGACAAGAGAGTCTTCTGATTTACGTCATCAATTAATTGACCGTAAATCTCCTTGTTACTTCTGAATACAGATAGACGAGGCTTCTGTGCTGTACCAGTAACTACCTTACGAATTCTTCTACGAATGCGAAGTCTTCTCTCTGTTTTAGTTAGTGCCATATCTTATTCTATTATTTAGATGCAGACTTACCTGCTTTTCTGCGGACTTGCTCGCCTTGGTATCTGATACCTTTTCCTTTGTAAGGCTCTGGCTTGCGTAATGAGCGAATTTTCGCTGCAACTGCTCCTATTAATTGTTTATCAAAAGACGACAGCTTAATCAATGGGGCCTTACCCTTTTCCATTACAGCTTCGATCTTAACTTCCTTAGGGATGCTCATAAGGAAGTTATGAGAATAGCCCAAAGAAAGATCTAAGACCTGACCCTGATTAGTCGCTCTATATCCAACACCTATTAGTTCTAAAGTCTTAGTGTAGCCCTCGCTAACACCTGTGACCATATTGCTAACTAATGAACGATATAAACCGTGCTTAGCTTTATGCTCTTTCGCTTCAGATGGACGATCGAAAGTGATTTCGTTGCCTTCCATTTTAACGGTGATTCCACCGGTAATTTCCTGAGTTAACTCGCCTAACTTCCCTTTGATTGTAACCACCGAACCACTAATGTTCGCTTCTACACCCGCTGGGACGATTACTGGCGCTTGACCAATTCTTGACATAATTCTTATTCTTAACTGACAGTACAAATTAACTCACCGCCGATATTCTCCTTGCGAGCTTGCTTCTCCGTCATAAGTCCTTTAGAAGTACTAACTACAGCTATACCTAAACCATTCTTTACACGCGGCAATTCCGTAGAACTGCAATATTGGCGCAAACCTGGTTTCGAGATACGTTTTATCTCTCTGATTGCTGGAACTTTCGTCTCCTTATTATATTTCAATGCAACCTTCAGAACATTCTGAGGTGCAACTTCTTCAACTTTAAAATCATGAATGTAACCCTGATCTTTTAATATCTGAGATACCGCCACTTTAGTATTACTTGAAGGCATTTTCACAACACGCAAACCAGCACTTTGGCCATTGCGAATACGTGTTAGAAAATCTGCTATTGGATCTGTATACATAATTCTTTAACTCTAAAATTACCAACTAGCCTTTCTAACCCCTGGGATCAAGCCTGCATTTGCCATTTCACGAAATGTAACTCGTGAAAGTCCAAACTGACGCATATATCCACGGGGACGACCAGTAATATTACAACGATTTCTACCACGAACTGGTGATGAATTTCTTGGAAGTTTTTGCAAACCTTCATGATCACCCGCAGCCTTTAATGCTTCACGCTTTACTGCATATTTAGCAGCTAGCTTTGCACGTTTGACCTCACGGGCCTTCATTGATTCTTTAGCCATCGTTCAATTACTTTTTTAATGGTAAACCAAAAGCAGTTAATAATGCCTTAGCTTCCTTATCTGTGGAAGCAGAGGTTACGAATGTGATGTCCATACCAGTAATACGGTTCACTTTGTCTATCTCGATTTCCGGGAAGATAATTTGTTCAGTAATACCAAAAGTGTAATTACCTCTACCATCAAAACCTGATGATTTAACTCCTTGAAAATCACGAATTCTAGGGAGCGCTGCACTAATCAAGCGGTCTAAAAATTCATACATCTGGTCACCGCGCAGTGTAACTCTTGCTCCAATCGGCATACCCTTACGTAACTTAAAGTTACTGATATCCTTTTTGGATTTAGTTGGAACCGCCTTTTGACCAGTAATTAATGTCATCTCGGCAATAGCCTGATCCACTAATTTCTTATCAGCAACTGCAGCGCCAATACCTTGGCTAACCACAATTTTCTCAAGCTTAGGAACCATCATTATGTTGCGGTAGTTAAACTCCTCTTGCAACTTCGCGATGATCTCTTCGCTATATCTTGTCTTGAATCTAGGTGTCATAGTCATTATGATAATACCTCACCGGATTTTTTAGCGTAACGCACAACGTTACCATTATCGTCCATCTTTCTTCCCACACGGGTTACTTCATTAGAAGTTGGGTCTACCAAAGACACATTGGAAATGTGCAATGGAGCTTCCATTTCTACAATACCACCTTGTGGGCTTGTAGCGCTAGGTTTCTGGTGTTTTTTAATCATATTAACACCTTCTACTACTACGCGATTCATCTTCGGTATAACACGTACAATACGACCAGTTGAGCCTTTACTCTCGCCTGCTAATACTTTTACCGTGTCTCCCTTTTTTACTTTGAACTTTGCCATCTTAATGGATTGTCGTTAAGATTAAAGGACCTCAGGGGCCAATGAAACAATTTTCATGTACTGCTTGTCGCGCAATTCACGCGCAACAGGACCGAATACACGAGTTCCTTTCATATTGCCACCTGCGTCTAATAATACACATGCGTTATCGTCAAAGCGGATATAAGATCCATCTTGGCGACGTACTTCCTTTTTAACACGTACGACTACTGCCGTAGCGACTTGACCTTTTTTAACACTTCCAGAAGGAGTTGCGTCCTTCACTGTTACAACGATCTTATCACCTACACTAGCGTACCTTCTCTTTGTACCACCTAATACACGGATGACCAAAACTTGTTTAGCACCGGTATTGTCAGCTACTCCTAATCTTGATTCAGTTTGTAACATAATTACTTAGCTCTTTCGATAACTTCAATCACTCTCCAATTCTTGGTCTTGGATAGCGGACGAGTTTCCATAATTCTTACTGTGTCGCCTTCATTACAGTCGTTTAGTTCATCATGAGCATGAAACTTGCTCGTGAATTTTATAAACTTCCCGTACTTCGGGTGCTTAACCTTGCGCTCAACCTTCACTATAACAGACTTTTCCATCTTGCTACTAGCTACTACGCCAACACGCTCTTTGCGTAAATTTCTTGTATTCTCCATGATACTCTTATTCTTCAGTTGAGCGAGTACTCAATTCAGTGCTCAAACGAGCAATAGTTTTTCTTGCCGCACGAATTTCCAACGGGTTCTCTAACGGACTCAAACTATGAGTGATTGTTAGATTAGTATACCCAGTCTTTAATTCTGCCAATTTCTCTACCAACTCAGTGGTAGACAATTTCTTAATCTCATTGTACTTCATGACTGATGTAATTAGTCTTGTAAATCTCTTCGAATCACAAACTTAGTGCGTACTGGTAACTTCTGAGCGGCAAGACGCAATGCCTCTTTAGCTATCTCAAATGGTATACCATCTATTTCAAACATAATTCTACCAGGTCTAACAACTGCAGCGTAATACTCTACACCACCTTTACCCTTACCCATACGTACCTCTAGAGGTTTCTTCGTGATAGGCTTGTCTGGAAAAATTCTAATCCACATTTGACCCTCACGTTTCATGTAACGTGTTGCAGCTACACGAGCGGCTTCAATCTGACGAGCAGTTACCCACTTAGAGTCTATTGACTTTATACCGTAAGATCCAAAGCTTAACTCTGCGCCACGCTGAGCGTTACCTTTCATTTTGCCTTTAAAGACCTTTCTATGCTTTGTGCGTTTTGGTTGTAACATCTTTACTCTTATTTGCGATTATTACGTTTACCACGACCACCGCCAGAACTAGGTTTTGAAGAACCTAATTGATTGCTTAAGTCACGCTTCCCGTAAACCTCACCTTTCATGATCCATACCTTTATACCTAAACGTCCGTAGGTAGTATGCGCCTCACTCAAGTGATAATCAATATCTGCACGGAATGTACTCAATGGAGTACGACCGTCCTTGTACATCTCCGATCTAGCCATTTCAGCACCGTTAACACGCCCCGATATCTGAATTTTGATACCCTCACTACCCATTCTCATGGCAGCTTGTATTGACATTTTAATAGCGCGTCTGTGACTCACACGACCTTCAATCTGACGAGCAACTGAATCAGCAACAAGCTTAGCATCCAATTCAGGACGTTTAATCTCGTATATGTTGATCTGGACCTCTTTACCAGAGAGCTTTTTCAACTCCTCTTTCAGCTTGTCAACTTCTTGTCCACCCTTACCGATAATTACACCAGGACGAGCCGTTGTAATGGTAATGGTAACTAGGCGAAGCGTACGCTCTATGATTATACGACTTATACTTGCCTTTGCAAGACGAGCGTATATATACTTTCTGATTTTGGCATCTTCAGCAATCTTATCGCCGTAGTTACGTCCTCCATACCACTGGCTATCCCAGCCGCGGATGATTCCCAATCTAATACCAATAGGGTTGGTTTTCTGTCCCATGTTTCCCTTCTTAAGATTTAATTCCTACGATTAACGTCACGTGGTTGCTACGCTTACGAACACGGTGTGCACGACCTTGCGGAGCAGCTTGAATACGCTTAAGCATTCTACCACTATCAACACTAACCTCTCTAACTATCAAACCTGCCTCTTCAAGACTAGAACCTTCGTTCTTCGCTTGCCAGTTAGCAATAGCGCTAAGGAGAAGTTTCTCCAAACGTATCGATGCTTCCTTCGGGCTGAATTTTAATATGGCTAACGCCTTTTCTACTTCGATACCACGAATCTGATCAGCAACCAAACGCATCTTACGAGGAGAGGTTGGGCAATCATTAAGCTTAGCAATGGCTAAAGCTTTTTTCGCAGTCTTCAACGCTTCCGCTGATTCTCTTTTTCTAGCTCCCATCTATTACTTCTTATTTTTTCCGTGACCGCGGAAATTACGCGTTGGAGAAAATTCACCTAGTTTATGACCTACCATGTTTTCTGTAACATAAACAGGTATAAATGTTTTGCCGTTGTGAACACCTATGGTCTGTCCAATGAAATCCGGAGAAATCATTGAAGCTCTAGACCAAGTCTTGATCACATTATTTTTACTATTCTCTGCATTAGCTAGAATTTTCTTTTCCAGCTTGTAGTGGATGTAAGGTCCCTTTTTAAGCGAACGTGCCATATACTTTCAGATTATTTCTTTCTACGTTCAACGATATACTTGTTCGTATCCTTTTTAGGAGTACGAGTCTTATAACCCTTAGCAGGAATACCATTCCGTGAACGTGGATGCCCACCGGAAGACTTTCCTTCACCACCACCCATTGGGTGATCTACAGGATTCATAACCACACCACGAACACGTGGGCGACGACCGAGCCATCTGCTACGACCAGCTTTTCCGCTAACCTGAAGTCTATGATCAGAATTACTCACGGTACCTACTGTGGCCAGACAAGTAACAAGAATCATACGAGTTTCCCCAGAAGGCAACTTAATGATAGCATATTTACCTTCTCTTGCAGCCAATTGAGCAAACGTACCAGCAGAACGTGCAATGATCGCACCTTGACCTGGTCTCATCTCAATATTTGAAATGATTGTACCCAATGGAATTTCAGAAAGTAATAAAGCGTTTCCAGCTTCCGGAGCAGCGCCCTTTCCACTATTTAGCTTATCGCCTACTTTAACACCGTTAACTGCAACAGAGTAACGCTTCTCGCCATCTGCATAAACCAACAACATCACAAATGCTGAGCGTAGTGGATCATACTCGATAGACTTAACAGTAGCCGGGATACCAAACTTGTCCCTTTTGAAATCTACTGTACGAACTTTCTGCTTGTGACCTCCTCCAACATAACGCATTGTCATACGTCCACTGTTGTTACGGCCACCACTCTTAGTCTTACCCTTTACAAGGGATTTTTCTGGTTTCGCTGTCGTAACTTGTTCAAAGTCGTTGACCACGCGAAAACGCTGACCTGGAGTAATTGGTTTTAATTTCTTTACACCCATTGTAATTAGATATTACCGTATAAATCTATAGTCTCTCCACTTGCCACCTGTACCATCGCCTTTTTATAAGCCGATTTTCTACCTCGAACCAAACCAGCCTTAGTTTGCTTGGTTTGGAACTTTGCAGGTACAATAGCAGTGCGAACAGTCTCTACACTTACGCCATAGAATGCTTCTATAGCTTTTTTTATTTCAACCTTGTTAGCAGATCTGGCAACCTGGAAAGCGTAAACATTTAAGTCTTCACTTTGAGCGGTTGCTTTTTCCGTAATGATTGGTTTTATAAGAATATTCATGGCTCTCTTAGCTTAAAATCGCTGTTATCTTCTCAACCGCACCTTGTGACATAACTATCGTTGTAGCGTTCATTATATCGTAAGTGCTTAATTCCGAAGAGTTTACAACTTTAACCCCTGTTAAATTGCGGGATGACAAATATATGTTTTTATCGTAATCTCCTACTATGAATAGAGACTTTTTATTGTTTAAACCCAAAGCAGCTAGTACATCCTGGAATGTTTTAGTTCTTGGTAGTTCAAACGTGAAGTTCTCAATGATCGTAATTGCCTCACCCTGAACCTTTTTAGAAAGGGCCGAACGACGAGCCAGTTGCTTCACTTTTTTATTCAATTTAAAGTGGTAGTTGCGTGGACGAGGTCCAAACACTGTTCCACCACCTCTTTGAAGAGGAGATTTCAATGAACCTGCACGAGCCCCACCAGTTCCTTTCTGCTTGTGGTGCTTTTTCGTAGTGCGATTGATTTCACCACGCTCTTTCGACTTGTGCGTACCCTGACGTGCGTTAGCTAGGAATTGCCTTACGTCTAAGTAAATACTATGGTCATTAGGTTCAATGCCAAATACAGATGCGTCTAACTTCACGCTCTTTCCGGTTTCCTTACCGTTTATGTCTAATACGTTGAACTCCATTACTTGTCGATAATTACGATTGAATTCTTAGCTCCTGGCACGGAACCTTTAACTACGAGCAAGTTTCTTTCAGCGTCAACTTTCAAAACTTGTAAGTTTTGAACCTTAGCACGCTTACCACCCATGCGACCTGCCATGCGCATGCCTTTAAATACACGAGATGGATCAGAACCTGCACCAATTGATCCTGGAGCACGTAGACGGTTATGTTGACCGTGAGTTGCTTGACCAACACCAGCAAAGCCATGACGTTTCACAACACCTTGGAATCCTTTACCTTTCGATGTACCGGCAACATCCACGAAGTCACCTTCAGCGAATAGATCAGCGGTAAGAACTTGACCCAATTCAAGGTCTCCCTTAAAATCAGTAAATTCTACAAATTTTCTTTTGGCAGAGGTGTTCGCCTTCTGCGTATGACCTTGCAATGCTTTGGAGGTGTTTTTATCTTTCGCCTCGCCCCAGCCTAGCTGGATAGCATTGTAACCATCGACATCATTTGTCTTGACTTGAGTAACCACACATGGACCTACTTCTAGTACGGTACATGGGAGATTCTTTCCATCCTGACTGTAAATGCTGGTCATTCCGACTTTTTTACCAATTAATCCTGGCATATTTTCTGGAATTTAAATTTAGTCTAACGTTAGACCTTGATTTCTACTTCTACACCACTCGGCAACTCTAACTTCATCAAAGCATCTATAGTCTTTGAAGATGAAGAGTAAATATCCAACAACCGCTTGTAGTTGCTTAGTTGGAATTGTTCACGAGATTTCTTATTAACGTGCGGTGAGCGGAGCACTGTATAAATACGCTTATTCGTAGGCAACGGAATAGGACCGTTCACTACAGCGCCAGTACTCTTCACTGTCTTTACGATTTTCTCAGCAGACTTGTCTACCAAGTTGTGATCGTAAGACTTGAGCTTGATGCGAATTTTTTGACTCATTGTAGTCTATTTATTAAGCTTTAGATTCTTCAATTACTTTTTCTGCAATACCCTTTGGAGTCTCTGCATAATGAGAGAATACCATAGTTGACGAAGCACGACCAGAACTCAGTGTACGTAACGTAGTTACATAACCGAACATTTCAGATAACGGCACTTCAGCTTTTATAACCTTGGCACCATTACGATCAGACATATCATTCACCTGACCACGACGACGGTTCAGATCACCTACGATATCACCCATGTACTCTTCTGGAGTAACCGCTTCCATTTTCATAATCGGCTCCATGATAACAGGAGAGGCTTTTTTAGCACTCTCTCTAAAACCTTGTTTAGCAGCTAATTCAAACGACAACTGATCAGAATCAACAGGGTGGAATGAACCATCCTTAAGAACAACCTTAATGCTATCCACTTTAAACCCTGCCAACGGACCATTTACCATAGCCGCTTTGAAACCTGATTCTACCGATGGTATGAATTCCCTTGGGATATTCCCACCTTTAATAGAGTTTACAAATTGCAAACCATCTCCCTCGAAATCAGCATCCACAGGAGAGATTTCAAAAGATATATCGCCAAACTTACCACGACCACCAGACTGTTTCTTGTACACCTGACGATGCGCAAGAGTTCCATTGATTGCTTCTTTATATTCAACTTGTGGTTCACCAACGTTCACCTCAACTTTAAACTCACGTCTCATACGATCAATCAAGATCTCAAGGTGGAGTTCACCCATACCTGAAATGATTGTCTGACCAGAAGCCTCGTCCGTTTGAACACGGAATGTTGGATCCTCTTCAGACAATTTACCTAAAGCAGTACCCATTTTATCGACGTCTGCCTGTGATTTAGGCTCAACAGCAATACCTATTACTGGCTCAGGGAAAGTCATAGATTCTAAAACAATCGGGGATTTCTCATCACAGAGAGTATCACCAGTCTTAATATCTTTAAATCCTACACCTGCGCCAATATCTCCAGCTGTAATAGTCGGAATTGGTTCTTGCTTATTAGCATGCATCTGGAATATACGAGATATACGCTCTTTCTTTCCAGAACGAGTATTCTTTACATAAGAACCTGCGTCCAAAACACCAGAATACACACGGAAGAAACACAATCGACCTACGAAGGGATCCGTAGCGATCTTAAAGGCCAAAGCGGCAAAAGGTTCATCCATGGACGGTTGACGCATGTCCGCATCACCCGTATCAGGATTGATTCCTTCAATACCTTCTACATCTAAAGGCGACGGTAAGTAACGCATTACAGCGTCAAGCATTGCCTGAACACCCTTGTTTTTAAATGCGGAACCACACATCATAGGTATGATACTCATATCTATAGTGGCGGCACGAAGAGCAGCTATAATTTCATCTTCACTAATACTGTTTTCATCCTCGAAGAATTTTTCCATCAAGGTGTCATCGTATTCAGCAACCGCTTCAATTAATTCAGCACGCTTTTCATTTACAACATCCAATAGATCGGCTGGAATTTCAATTTCATCATAGGACATGCCCATGTCGTCTTTTTCCCAAACGATCGCTTTTTTGCTGATCAAATCAACAACACCTCTGAAATCCGCTTCATCACCAATAGGAACTTGAAGAGCTACGGGATTACCTCCTAACATCTCTTTGACCTGGCGACAAACCATAAAAAAGTCTGAACCTTGACGATCCATCTTATTTACAAATCCCAAACGAGGAACGCGGTATTTATCAGCTTGACGCCATACTGTTTCGGATTGAGGCTCTACACCATCTACTGCGGAGAACAATGCAACAACTCCATCCAAGACTCTTAATGAACGCTCCACCTCAACGGTGAAATCAACGTGACCAGGAGTATCAATGATATTGATTTCGTACTTGTCACCTGAATAAGTCCACTCACAATGAGTGGCTGCAGAAGTGATCGTAATACCTCTCTCCTGCTCTTGCTCCATCCAATCCATGGTTGCAGCACCATCATGTACTTCACCGATCTTGTGACTTACACCTGTGTAATATAAGATGCGCTCAGTTGTGGTGGTCTTACCTGCATCAATGTGCGCAGCAATACCTATATTCCGAACGTAACTAAGGTCTTTATTAATTTTAGCCATGCTACTTTTCTATTAGAATCTGAAGTGAGAGAACGCCTTGTTAGCTTCAGCCATGCGGTGAACCTCTGTGCGTTTTTTAACTGCCGCACCTTCTTCTTTCGAAGCAGCGATAACTTCAGCAGCTAACTTTTGCGCCATAGAGCGTTCGTTACGACTGCGTGTTGCTGTAATCATCCACTTCATACCTAAAGTAACCTTGCGTTCTGGACGAACCTGCATTGGGATTTGGAAGTTAGCTCCACCAACGCGACGACTACGTACTTCTACGTGAGGCATCACATTGTTTAGTCCTTCTTTCCAAACATCAACTCCGTTGCTTTCCGTCTTTTCAGCGACGATGTCCATTGCATCATAAAAGATGCTGAACGCGATAGATTTTTTACCGTCCAACATCAAGTTATTCACGAAACGTGTAACTAACGTATCGTTAAACCTTGGATCCGGTAATAACGGACGTTTTTTAGCTTTTGCTTTTCTCATTGTTTCTTAATCTGAGTCTGTTATTTCTTAACCTTTGGACGCTTCGCACCATATTTCGAGCGACGCTGTGTTCTACCATCTACACCCGCGGTATCTAATGCACCACGTACAATGTGATAACGAACACCCGGTAAATCCTTAACACGACCACCACGAACAAGCACAATACTGTGCTCTTGTAGGTTATGTCCTTCACCACCGATGTAGGCGTTTACTTCATTTCCGTTTGATAGTCTCACTCTGGCCACTTTACGCATAGCCGAGTTCGGCTTTTTAGGTGTAGTAGTGTACACACGTGTACACACACCTCTACGTTGAGGGCAGGAATCCAGCGCAGCAGATTTACTCTTTTGTTTGATCTGTTTGCGACCTTTTCTTACAAGCTGTTGAATCGTTGGCATACGTACCTTTTGATTTCTATATTATTCTAATAATCAATTACCTTATTTTTAAGGGACTGCAAATGTAGTGGAAATATTACCATAACCAAACCCGCAGTGCCTAAAATAATCTGCTCAAAATGAAATAATTATGTGACCTGTTTAAAAAACCGCTCAAACGCCTGACGATATGAGCAACAAAATCACTTGCCTAAGAAATACTAAAGGCTAACTTTGTTGACCTGTCTATTTTTAAGATCAAATTTCCTTGGCACATTTTCTAGATCAACTTAACGACGCCCAGCGTATTGCTGCTGAGCAAACAGAAGGACCCGTAATGGTAATTGCTGGTGCTGGCTCCGGGAAAACGAGGGTATTGACTTACCGCATCGCTTACCTATTAGAAAAGGGAGTGGACGCCTTTAATATACTGTCACTGACTTTCACGAACAAAGCTGCTCGTGAAATGAAATCCCGTATTGGCAACCTTGTCGGAGATACCGAAGCCAAGAATCTTTGGATGGGCACTTTTCACAGTGTATTTGCGAGAATTTTACGTTCTGAGGCCGAAAAGTTAGGCTACCCTACCAACTTCACTATATATGATGCTGATGACAGCAAGAAAGTAGTTGCCAACATCATTAAAGAGAAGCAACTCGATAAGGATATTTATAAAACAAAATCTGTTGCATCGAGGATTAGCTCTTTAAAAAACAACTTGATTACACCTAAAGCTTATTTTCAAAACGGTGAACTTCAAGCCCAAGACAGCGCAGCTAAAATGCCAATGTTCGGAGAGATTTATCAGGCCTACGCAGATAGATGTTTTAGAGCCGGATGTATGGACTTTGATGATTTACTCCTAAAGACTAATGAACTGATGTATCGGTTCCCTGAAGTCTTAGCGAAGTATCAAAATCGATTTAAATATATTTTAGTCGACGAGTATCAAGATACAAATCATAGCCAGTATCTCATTGTAAAAGCCTTAGCGGCCAAGTTCGAAAACATTTGTATTGTAGGAGATGATGCCCAGTCTATTTATGCCTTCCGTGGAGCCAATATTCGAAATATTCTGAATTTTAAAAAAGACTATCCAAATACAAAGCTATTTAAGTTAGAGCAGAATTACAGATCCTCTGACAACATCGTTCAAGCTGCGAATAGCATCATCGCAAAAAATAAAGATCAAATTCAAAAGAACGTTTGGACGGAGAACTCAAGTGGTGAGAAAATTATCGTTCATAAATCCATATCGGATTCAGATGAAGGAAATTACGTAGCAACTAATGTCTGGCAAACCTCCATGAATGAGGGTGCTAAACACGATGATTTCTGCATCTTATATAGAACGAATGCACAAAGCCGTAGCTTTGAGGACGCACTTAGGAAAAAGAACATTCCATACAGGATTTACGGAGGCCTTAGTTTCTACCAGCGTAAAGAAATCAAGGATGTTCTGTCATATCTTAGGTTGGTTATTAACCCTAAGGATGAAGAGGCTTTTAGAAGGGTTATAAATTATCCAACAAGGGGAATTGGAGCTACCACCCTAGCGAAGCTTACCATTGCCGCAGAAAGAGAAGCCTGCTCTTTGTGGGAAACGTGTGAAAAACTTCAGACCATTGAGTCTGGTTTGAATAATGCGACCATACGGAAAATTACAGATTTCACGGTGCTAGTGAACTCCTTTGCTGTCATAGCGAAGCAGCAAGATGCTTTTGATCTTGTAGCCCATGTGGCAAAAACGGTAGGACTAATCAAGGTGTTAGGCGAAGACAAAACTCCAGAAGGAGTAACACGGTATGAAAATGTACAAGAGCTTCTCAATGGAATCAAGGATTTCACTGAGCAACAAAAGGAAGTTGTAGATGGTGATCCAACTCTGGCTGGATTTCTTGCTGATGTCGCTTTATTGACAGATCGCGATAACGAAGTGGATGATGGCACTCCAAAAGTCAGCATGATGACCATTCATTTAGCGAAAGGACTTGAGTTCCCTTATGTATATATTGTGGGCCTTGAAGAAAATCTATTTCCCAGCATGATGAGCAGTGGAAGTAGAAGTGATCTCGAGGAGGAACGACGTTTGTTTTATGTTGCACTCACCAGAGCAGAGAAAAGGGCGCATATAACTTATGCCCATACACGATACCGTTGGGGAAAACTGATAGATTGTGAACCATCAAGATTTATTGACGAAATAGATGATAAATTTGTGGATATCCAGGTTCCGGATTTCTCTCCGACATCATTTAGTTCGGAAGCACTTAATAGTGCCTTCGGAAGTAGTTATGATGGAAGTGCACAAAAAGGTCAAACAGTTTACCAAGGAACAAATAAAAATTGGGGCAAAAGCGATAGTAACAAACGCGGTTCTAAAACGAAAAACATCGGTCCAGGTGCAATATCTTCGCCAAAACCAAGCATTAGAGGCAAAGCGCTAACCCCGATCAATAAGGCTGGCGCAAGTTTTGAAGCCAGTGGAGACAACCTAAATATTGATCAAATGTCTGAGGGGATGCGAGTTGTTCACGGACGATTTGGGCTAGGAGTTATAAAAAGTTTGGAAGGCGAAGGAGCTGATGCAAAAGCGATTATTGAATTTGATAATGCAGGCGAAAAAAGATTGTTGCTAAAATTCGCGAAGGTGAGGGCAGTCTAAAGAAAGATTTTACTTAATTGACATATGGAATACAATACAGACAGAACAGCATTAATCATACCTGAATATGGCAGAAACGTGCAACGTATGGTGGATTACTGTCTAACGATAGAAGACCAAGAACACCGGAGCAAAGTAGCCCAGAGTATTATTGACGTGATCGGAAATCTAAATCCGGCCATTCGGGATGCACCGGATTATGCGCACAAACTGTGGGACCATCTGTTTATCATGTCCCAGTTCCAGCTTGAGGTAGAGAGTCCGTATCCTATTCCAACCGCAGAGAGTTTCGTTGGACTGCCTGACGAAGTAGCCTATCCAAAAAAGTCTAGAAGGTTTAGGCATTATGGAAGCATTGTCAAAACCATGATAGCGCATGCCTTAACTCAGGAAGTGAGTGAAGAGCGGGATGCTTTAGCCTACGGTATTGCCTATGCGATGAAAAGAAACTATTTGAGGTACAATAAAGACACTGTAGCGGACGAGACGATCTTAAAAGATTTAACTGAAATGAGCGAAGGTCAATTAACTTTAAACGACTTTGAGTTACCGCATACCAAAACATTTGGAATTGTCTCGACAGAAAAGAGTAAATCGAGCCAGAACAACAAGAACAAGAACAAGAAGACTACTAAGAAAAGAAGATATTAATGGGGACTTTTAAAATTACGGGAGGTAAGAAACTTCACGGAACAATTACTCCTCAAGGGGCTAAGAACGAAACTCTACAAATTCTTTGTGCTGTATTACTCACTTCGGAGGAAGTGCGCATTACTAATATCCCAGACATCGTTGATGTCAATAAACTCATTGATCTGATTGGTGATATGGGCGTTGCTGTAAAAAAGAATGGCCCGGGAGATTATACCTTCCAGGCTGAACAGGTAGATTTAGACTTTTTAACCACGGCTACCTTTAAAGAAAAAGGAGCCAGCCTTCGAGGATCAGTGATGATTATTGGACCTCTATTAGCACGCTTTGGCAAAGCATTTATGCCGAAGCCAGGTGGAGACAAAATTGGCCGTAGAAGACTAGACACTCACTTTTTAGGATTTGAAAAATTAGGGGCAAAGTTCAATTACGATTCCAAAGACAATTTTTACAGCATAGATGCTTCAGAATTAACTGGTGCATACATGCTGCTAGATGAAGCATCTGTTACCGGTACCGCAAATGTTGTCATGGCCGCAGTTATGGCTAAGGGTAAAACAACTATTTACAATGCAGCCTGCGAGCCTTATCTACAGCAATTATGTAAAATGCTCGTTCGAATGGGTGCGAAAATTGAAGGCATTGGATCTAACATGTTACATATTCAAGGTGTCAACGAATTAGGCGGAACCTCACATCGGATTTTACCGGATATGATAGAGATAGGGTCATGGATTGGTTTAGCCGCTATGACTGGATCTGAAATCACCATAAAAGACGTCAGCTATCCAGACCTAGGTATTATACCCACTGTTTTTAGAAAATTAGGGATTCACACGGAATTACGAGGGGATGATTTATTTGTACCGGCCCATGATCATTATGAAATAGAAAGTTTTATTGATGGTTCAATCATGACCATATCTGATGCTCCGTGGCCAGGCTTCACCCCTGACCTACTTAGTATCATCCTCGTTACTGCCACCCAAGCCAGAGGCTCTGTGTTGATCCATCAGAAAATGTTTGAAAGTAGGTTATTCTTTACGGACAAGCTGATTGACATGGGTGCACAAATCATATTGTGTGATCCTCACAGAGCAACCGTCATTGGACTTGACAAGCAAAGCCCATTGAGAGCCACTACGATGACTTCCCCTGATATTCGCGCCGGAGTAAGTCTACTGATTGCGGCACTAAGTGCTGAAGGGACTTCGACTATTCATAACATCAATCAAATTGACAGGGGCTATGAAAACATAGATGGTCGATTACAAGCAATTGGTGCTGATATTATTAGATTATAGAAATACTGAAACCACATAAATTATGAAAGTCGTTAAAACCACATTCGCCACCGTTTGCTTTGTCGCGTTGAGTTTCGCGCTAAGCTCCTCACAGAATACATATGAAGAGGCCAGACCTGAGAACTACAATCTAAATCAAATAGCAAGTCTAGGGGTAGGTGATAAGGCACCTGAAATTAGTATGCGCGATCCACAAGGAAACGTATTAAACCTCTCCGATCTAAAGGGTAAAGTAGTACTTATTGATTTCTGGGCCTCCTGGTGTAGACCATGTCGTATGGAAAACCCAAATGTTGTTCGGACCTACAATACATTCAAGAATGCTGCATTTAAGAATGGAGATGGATTTGAAGTCTTTTCTGTTAGTTTAGACCAGAACAAAGCTGCGTGGAAAAAAGGAATTGAACAAGACGGATTAGTTTGGAAAAACCATGTATCAGATCTTCAATACTGGAGAAACGCAGCGGCCCAGAAGTATAAAGTAAATAGCATTCCCGCAACATTCCTTATCGATGGCGAAGGGATTATTATTAAAAAAAACCTACGAGGTCAAGCACTGGCAAATACGCTTACCGCCTTAAAGCGATAATTAATCGATTGTAATTAAAAAAGGCGATGGCGAAAGCCGTCGCCTTTTTTATGGTCGGTTTTTTCGCGCGCGCTGACAGCTTGTCAGCGCGACTAGCGTTGGCCAGTAATTTGCTTTTAAGAAGTTAGAATAAAGGAAATCCACACACAATGTCAGAAAAAGAAGTGCCCTCAAACGATGAATTACGTGACGATACAAACATCGATTCACAAGAGGACCATGTTGAAGAAAACTCAGTGAATACTGATAATCAAGAAACTACTATTGATCCTGTTCTTAAACTTGAAGAGGACGTAAAGGATTTGAAAGATCAGAATTTAAGGCTCTATGCTGAGTTTGAAAATTTCCGTCGCAGATCAGCTAAAGAGCGTCTTGAACTTATGGAAAGTGCAAACAAAGACACATTAGCCGCTTTACTGACAATATTGGATGATTTTGACAGAGCACTTAAAAATACAGAAGAAACGGAAGAGAGCATACCTGTTTTAGAGGGTATGAAGTTGATCCAGCATAAGTTAACCGACACTTTGAAAAATAAGGGGCTTATTGCCATGGAGAGTTCCATAGGTAAAGCTTTTAATGTAGAGGAAATGGAAGCTATTACGCAAATCCCCGCACCCACGCCGGACATGGCGGGTAAAGTGATAGATGAGGTGGAAAAAGGTTATAAAATTGGCGAAAAAGTTTTACGATACTCTAAGGTAGTCGTGGGTAAAGAAGCATAAGATGGCAAAACGTGATTATTACGATATCCTTGGGGTAAGCAAACAATCAAGTCAAGATGAAATAAAAAAAGCCTACCGCAAAGTGGCTTTAAAGTTTCATCCAGACCGCAATCCAGACAACCAAGCTGCAGAAGATAAATTCAAGGAAGCTGCAGAAGCTTATGATGTTCTGGGCAGCGAGGAGAAGAGAAATAAGTATGACCAGTTTGGACATTCGGCATTCGGCGCAGGTGCTGGTGGCGGAGGCGGTGCTGGTTTTGGAGGCAACATGAATGACATCTTCGACATGTTCGGAGATATCTTCGGCGGAGGTCAATCTAGCGGTGGCTTTGGAGGTTTTGGCGGCGGAGGTGGTCGTGCTCGTCAAGTCAAAGGATCCAATCTACGTATCAAGGTCAAACTCACCTTGGAAGAAATTGCTGAAGGCGTTGAGAAAAAAATTAAAATCCGTAGAGCAAAAGTAGCGGACGGTGTTACGTTCAAAACATGTTCTACTTGTAATGGAGCAGGTCAGGTACAGCAAGTAACTAACACCATTCTAGGTCAAATGCGTACTGCGGCCACCTGTAATTCCTGTAATGGTGCAGGGAAATCTGTGGATCAAAAGCCAAATGGAGTAGGCAACGATGGACTAGAACGTAAGGAAGAAGTAGTCAGTGTAAAAATACCGGCAGGCGTACAAGACGGAATGCAACTCAGAGTCGGAAGTAAAGGGAATGATGCCCTTGGTGGAGTCCCGGGAGATTTAATCGTTCTTATTGAAGAAATAGAACACGACCACCTCACAAGAGATGGTGAAAATCTTCACTACGAACTCAATCTCAGTTTTCCAGAAGCCACACTTGGAACATCCGTTGAGATTCCTACAGTAAATGGAACCGTTAAAATCACTATTGATAACGGTACGCAACCAGGTAAAATCCTTAGACTCAAAAACAAGGGGCTTCCGAGTATTCAAGGTTATGGTCGCGGTGACCAACTCATTCACATTAACGTATGGGTACCGAAAACTTTAAGTTCTGAAGAAAAAAAGACCATTGAAGCGCTAAAAGACAGCGACAATTTTTTACCCAATCCGGGGAAATCTGATAAAGGTTTCTTTGATCGGGTAAAAGAGATGTTCTCTTAGAAGACAATTGCATATCTTCTAACTCCCGTCATTTAATGTACGGGAGTTTTTTTTATACTTAAATCAAATTGCGTAAACCCGTCATAATTTATACGCCATGATTACAGCGAAAGAAGTCACCAAGCACTATGGTGAAAAAATAGCATTAGGAGGAGTCAACCTAAATATTCCAAAAGGAAGTATTTATGGTCTCCTTGGTCCAAACGGAGCAGGTAAAACATCTTTTATCAGGATCATGAATCAAATTAATGCACCCGATAGCGGTGAAATTCTATTTGACAACAGGCCACTTCAAATACAGGATATTTCTAGTATTGGCTACTTACCAGAAGAGCGCGGGCTTTATAAAAAAATGAAAGTTGGTGAACAAGTACTTTATCTCGCTAAGCTAAAGGGCTTGACAACAGCTCAGGCCAAAGAACGCGCTCGCATGTGGTTTGATCGATTAGATATGCGTTCTTTTTGGGACAAGAAGGTGGAAGATTTAAGTAAAGGAATGGCTCAAAAAGTACAGTTCGTAACTACCGTTCTTCATGAGCCCGAATTACTGATTTTTGATGAACCTTTTACAGGCTTTGACCCCATCAATACCAACCTGATAAAAAATGAAATTAAACGGCTCAACAGCGAAGGAGCTACCGTAATATTTTCTACCCACCGCATGGAAAGTGTTGAAGAGATTTGTGACCACATTGGTTTGATCAATCATGGAGCCGTTATGGTTGAAGGACCTTTGTTAGAGATTAGAAAACGATATAAAGACGGGACCTATTCATTTACGACAACAGTTCCATTTGATTTCGAAAAAAATACTGTGGTCTCTCAAGGCGAAAGCCATACCGGGTATCAAACCGTGTTGAAGCTGGACAATTATCCTAAAAACCTTGTGATTGACCTCGTTGAAAAAGATCAATTGATTGCATTTGAAGAAGTTCTTCCAACGGTCAGCGATATATTTATAGACATCGTACAGAACGGACCTAAACAGCATTCATTATGAGAAGTCCCATCTTATTAATTATTGAAAGAGAGTTTATTACAAGGGTTAGGAAAAAGACGTTCTTGGTCATCACCATCATTGCACCCGTACTTTTTGCAGCTTTAATGATTGTCCCTGGGGTACTCGCTAGCTTGCCTGCGGATCATAAGAACATCGTCGTTCTAGATGAGCCTGCTTTGTTACTCCCTGAGGTTGGTAACGACCAATTTGCTTTAGATTATTTAAATCCTAAGGAATTCGACTTAGCATTGGCCAAGGATTACCTCAGAGATTCTGACAAGGATGCACTGTTATATATCCCTGCTGGGGAGGGTTGGGATCCTGACTTCATCAAACGTAATATTCTACTCTATGGCAAAGAAGACATAGGGATGGAGCTCCAGGGGTTTATTGAGAATCGAATAGAAGACAAAATAAATCAACAAAAACTACTAAAACAGGGTGTTGATCCTGAAGTGGTAAACCAAGCTAAAACCCAAGTAAACATCAAAAGTTTCACACTCGGCGAAGAAGATGGCCAGGATGAAACCAGTGCCACTCCATTAAAAATGGGTTTAGGATATATTGCCGGAATGATGATTTACATTTTCATCTTCTTCTATTCAGTACAAGTTATGAGAGGGGTAATCGAAGAAAAGACCAGTAGAATAGTCGAAGTGATTATCTCGAGTGTTCGTCCATACCAGCTGATGCTTGGTAAAATTTTAGGGATAGGTTTAGTGGGTGTAGTCCAATTCTTAATTTGGATCATTCTTTCTTCCTTAATCTACGTGGTCGTAAGTCAATTTGTATATCCTGAAATATTTGCGCAACAGTCCATATCTGGGCCTAATGGCGCTGATTTAAGTGTCTTAGAAACTACAGGTATATTCGACATGGTGAGTAGCATTAACTTCCCATTAGTTCTTGGCGGATTTGTCTTCTACTTCTTCGGAGGATATTTCCTGTACAGTGCACTTTTTGCGGCATTGGGATCTGCTATTGATCAAGAAGCCGACTCTCAGCAATTCATGATCCCCGTCACTGCTCCCATGATTATTGCCATCATAACGGCGATGAACGTGATTCAGGAGCCCAATGGGCAATTGGCATTTTGGATGAGTATGATTCCATTAACTTCACCTATCACCATGATGATAAGATTGCCCTTTGGTATTCCTCTTTGGGAAGTCGCTCTAAGTGGAGCCATACTCGTTGCATCATTCTTTGCAGTAGTAGGTATCGCAGGCAAAATTTATCGTGTAGGCATACTGATGTATGGCAAAAAAGTAACCTGGAAAGAATTATATAAATGGTTGAAGTATTAAATAGTATTTGGGTTTTTATAACTGATCTGCTCAGTTTTAAACTGTGGGGGAATGATTTCTTTAGACTTTCTGTAAAGAGTTTAATTCAAGTAATCCTGTTATTCGCCGGAGCAAAATATGGATTTTGGGCCCTAACACGAGTATTCTTGCGCAATAAATCGGGCAATACCTACGATGAAGGGCGAAAATACACCATCATACAGATCTCTAAATACCTCATATATACCGTAGTCATTGTGATTGCCTTAGAGACTATTGGAGTCAAGGTAACAGCATTATTAGCGGCGTCCACCGCCTTATTTGTAGGTTTAGGACTGGGGTTACAAGATGCCTTTAAGGATTTAAGTTCGGGGGTCATCATTCTTATGGAGCGTACACTTACTGTTGGTGATATTATTCAGATGCAAGACCAGATAGGCAAAGTCGAAGCAGTTGGACTTCGTACAACCACAGTAAGAACTAGAGATGACATTTTAATCATTGTCCCAAATTCAAAACTAACCAATGAAGTGGTCATTAATCTAACGCACAGTGAAGAGACCACTAGATTTGCTATAAATGTCAGCGTTGCTTTTGGAAGTGATACCGAACGCGTTGCTCGTATTCTTAAAACGATTGCATTAGAACATCCAGAGTCTGACCCTATCCAGGAGCCACTTGTAATACTTAAAGACTTTGGTGACAGTGCGTTAATTTTTGAACTCAATTTTTACACAAGAAATCTATTTTTTGTAGAAAAAATAAAAAGTGAGATTCGATTTGAAATAGACAAACAATTCAGAACTGAGAAAATCATAATTCCGTTCCCTCAACGTACCGTATGGCACGGTCCCGAGCGCGTAACACAGTTTGGAGACGGAATAGTTGGTGCTGGGGAAGTTCGATCTTCTGAGACCGACACTCCGTCAAATCCTCAGTTTTAAAATCTACTAAGTATGAGCAAAATACTATTAATTGAAGACGAAGAAGGTATACGTCGTGTATTGAAAAAAATACTCTTAGAGGAAGATCAGTCTCATGATATTCATGAAGCTACAGATGGAAAATCTGCCATCACCATGTTTGGGGATGGTCTTTGGGATCTTGTTTTCTGCGATATTAAGATGCCTTATGTCGATGGCATAGAAGTTCTTGAACATATGATGAGCGTGAACGCGGAAGTCCCTGTTATTATGATTAGCGGCCATGGTGACATCAACACCGCTGTGGACTGTCTTAAGAAAGGTGCATTCGATTACTTACCAAAACCACCAGACCTTAATAGATTACTTAGTACCGTTCGTCATGCGTTAGACCACAAACATCTTGTACAGGAAGTTAAAACCCTGAAAAAGAAAGTGAGTAAGAAATATACCATGATTGGCGAGAGTGCAGTTATGGATGAGCTTCGAGATATGATTGAAAAAGTAGCTCCGTCTGAAGCGAGGGTTTTAATCACCGGACCTAATGGATCAGGGAAAGAGCTCGTCGCTCATCAAATTCATGAACACAGTGAGCGATCAAAATCACCTATGATTGAAGTCAATTGTGCTGCAATACCAGCCGAACTGATCGAAAGTGAGTTATTTGGCCATAAAAAAGGGGCCTTTACAGGTGCGCAAAAAGATCGAAAAGGAAAGTTCGAATTGGCACATTCTGGTACTTTATTTCTAGATGAAATTGGCGACATGAGCTTGAGTGCTCAGGCAAAAGTACTTCGTGCACTTCAAGAACACAAAATAACTCCTGTTGGAGGAGAAAGAAGTGTCAAAGTAGATGTGCGTGTATTAGCAGCTACTAATAAAGACCTGCAGAATGAGATTGCGGAGGGACGGTTTAGAGAAGATCTTTACCATCGTCTTAGTGTGATTTTGATTGAAGTACCTGGACTTAATGACCGAAAAGATGATATTCCACTACTGGCAAGCCATTTCCTTCAGCAAGTTGCCACAGACTATGGCGTGAAGAAAAGGGACATTAATGCTGATGCCCTTAAGGCATTGCAAGACTATAATTGGACAGGAAACATTCGTGAATTCAGAAATGTGATTGAACGTCTCCATATATTAAGTGGTGACCCAATTACTAAGTCGTCTGTAATTAAATTCGCAAGGAAATAAGCGTACTTTTGCTGCAAATACTAGATTATGAATTTTCCGAAATTCTTGGTTGCTGACAACACGGATTTACCAGATGCCATTTACATTGTTCACACTGAATTCCCATCTTTCATTCTAAACCTTGAGAACGATGAGGTGAAGTGGATGGATGACATCAGTGATGAAGACGAGGGCGACCTTACCAAAACTCTCGAAGGTTTGATTGATGAAGCGGAAGCTTTCTATATCCGTGAAGTAGATCGTTACAATATCTAGAATGGCATACCGCTGGAGCACATATAGCAACCAGTATAAAATTAGCATGAACCTCGCCTACCCCGTTGTTATAGGTTCACTGGGGCAGATCATGGTGAGCGTAGCTGATTCTATAATGGTCGGTAAGTTTCTGGGAACCATCCCCTTAGCCGCCACTTCATTCGCTGTTTCTATTATCATAATCCCCATGGTTTTCGCAATGGGAGTAGCCTTTGGACTTACTCCTCTTGTCGCTGCTGCCGATGGCGCAGGTGATTCAAAATCCGCTACGAGGTATTTTAAAAACGGCCTAGTACTCAATAGCGTCCTAGGACTAATTATCTATGGCGCTATAGCTTTATTCGCAAAAGGCGCTCATTTACTAGGACAGGATCCAAGGGTAGTTGAAGCTTCCCTACCGTATATAAATCTTGTAGGGTTTTCCATCATACCCATGATGAGCTTTTTTGCCTTTAAGCAATTCGCAGAGGGCCTTAGTGATACAAAAACTGCCATGAAGGTTAGTTTAGGTGCTAACATTATTAATATTCTATTGAATTACCCCCTGATTACCGGTTGGGGACCCTTTCCTGAACTAGGCCTATTAGGCGCTGCTGTGAGTACATTAAGTACACGCTTCTTAATGCTGGCTGTAATGATCTTATACATTCGGAAACAAGAGAAGTTCACGGAATACTGGGGACACTGGAGAGCCGTGAAAATAGAGTGGAAATGTATCAGAGAAATTTTGAAAATTGGAGTACCTAGTGGACTACAGTATGTTTTTGAAGCCGGAGCCTTTGCCATGAGCGGTGTCATTGTAGGTATGATTGGCCCTGTACAACAAGCCGCACACCAAATCGCTTTAAATATCGCTTCAGTAAGTTATATGATGGTCACTGGATTAGGTGCTGCAGGAACTATTAGAATGGGGAACCAATTGGGTCAAAAGAACATCCCTATGTTGCGTCTTGCTGGTCAGAGTATTTTTCACTTGACATTCTTTCTAATGATTATTACCATGGCTTTGCTCCTATTACTGCGAACCGTTTTACCTGAGTTCTACAGTTCAGATCCTGAGGTTCTTCAATATACCACTGTCTTAATGGTAGCTGCGGGTTTATTCCAATTGCCTGATGGATTTCAGGCAACAGCTTTGGGGGTACTTCGTGGAATCAAGGATGTTAACATACCTACTGTTATAGCTTTCTTTAGCTATTGGGTCATTGCAGTGCCGCTGGGGTATTACTTGGGCGTCAGTGCTGGATATGGCGCATTGGGTGTTTGGATAGGGTTAGCCACAGGACTAGTTTTAGCCTCCATAGCTCTGTACTATAGATTTCAGAACAGGACCAAGAAATTACAGGAAACGCATCTCGAAGACTTGTGATTATTTAGCTATACCCGCCCGTCTTAACAGTGCGTCTACTTTAGGTGCTCTACCTCTAAAGGTTTCAAAGAGCTCATCGGGAGGTATTGTGCCTCCGCTTGAAAGTATCTTCGCAAAATCTTCTGCCACCGCTTCATTGAATATACCTTCTTGCTCAAATCTCTCAAAGGCATCTGCATCCAAAACCTCAGCCCATTTATAGCTGTAATAACCGGCGGAATATCCACCCTGAAAAATGTGGCTAAAAGCAGTCGAAGAAATAATGCCTTCTACCGGATCAAACAACTGTGTATCAGCTGTAGCAGACCTTTCAAACTCCGAAATACTTCCGGAAAACGGAATCGTGGCATTATGCCAAGCCATATCTAAATAGCCAAAATTTAGCTGTCTAAGGGACATGTATGCCTCCAGAAATTGCTGGCTTGATTTTATTCTATCAATGTACTCTTCTGGTAACATTTCACCAGTCAAATAATGTCTCGCGAATAGTTTTAAGGATTCAGGTTGATAACACCAGTTCTCTAGGATCTGTGAAGGAAGCTCAACAAAATCCCAATATACATTTGTACCTGTTAAAGATGGATAAGTACCCTGTGCCATCATGCCATGCAGGGCATGTCCAAACTCATGAAATAATGTCGTGACCTCGTTAAAGGTCAATAGAGAAGGTGTGGTTGACGTCGGCTTCGTGAAATTACAGACGATACTTATATGAGGTCTAAATGCTTGCTCTTGAAAGACGAACATGCTTCTATAACTGGTCATCCATGCACCTGCACGTTTCCCTGTTCTTGGGAAAAAATCAGCATAAAAGACACTTACAAAATTACCCTTATCATCAAAAACCTCATAAGCATCCACATCATCATGGTAAACGCTGATGTCAATATTTTGAACGAAGCTCAATCCAAACAACTTATGAGCTACCTGGAAAGCGCCATCTAAGACGTTTTCTAGTTTAAAATATGGCTTTAGTAACGTATCATCTAAATCAAGGGAGACTTTCTTAAGCTTCTCTGCCCAAAAGGAAAAGTCCCACGGCTTGATTGGAAGGTGTGCGCCATTTTTCAAGGCAAAATTCGAGACATCATTTATCTCTCTTTCAGCGGCTGGCTTAGCGAGTTTCTTTAAGTCGTCTAGAAATCCAAGTACAGTTTCAGGTTTTTGGGCCATTCGCTTACTTAACGTCAGCTCAGCATGGGACTTAAAGCCCAGTAATTTAGCCTTTGCCAAACGCGCATTAACAATAGTAGATACGATTTCCTGGTTGTTGTATTTATTAGGTTTTGCGCCACGCATTGCATAAGCTCGGTAAAATGTTTCACGAAGCTCTTCACGTTCTGCATATTTCAAAACACTGATATAGGTGGGCATGTCTAGATCCAGTACATAACCTATTCTACTCTTCTCACGTGCCAGCAGTTCCGCTTGCTCGATCACATCGTCAGGTAATCCTTCCAAATCGGATTTTTGCTCCGTGTAGAACTCAAATATTTGAGTCTCCTTAAGAACATTCTCTCCAAAGGCCAATGAAGTTTTGCTGAGTGTAGCACTGAGTTCTTTCAGTGACTCTCTGTCCTTGCCTTGCAATAGAGCGCCATTTCTAACATAACCTTCATAGGTTTCTTGTAATAATCTCAATTGCTCAGAAGTAAGGTTCTCCGCTGCCCTACAATCCCAAACCTGTTTAATTTTTAAAAACAGGGACTCATTTAGTACGGTTTCATTACTGAATTCAGTTAACAATGGACTTAGTTCACGCGCAATAGATTGAATCTCTGCATTCGTTTCAGCACTATTTAAATTATAAAAGCAACTGCTTACAATATCTAATTCCCTACTTGCGAATTCTAATTCTACTAATGTATTAGCAAAGGTGGGCTCCTTCGGGTTCGCAACAATATCGGAATGACGATTTCTGCTCACTTCTATCCAATGGATAGCTGCTGGCATAAAATGTTCTGGAAGAATCAAATGAAAAGGAAGAGACTGGTGAACAGTTGGCTGAAATTCAATGAGTGGATTCATATAATGGTCGTTAGGAATACGGTACTCAAATATAGGACATCCAAGTTGTTGACGTATCTTTAAATTATGTCAAAAACGCAAGTAAATTGGACAATTTCGGGGATGACCTGCAGTGGCTGTGCGCATAGCGCATCTAGCATCGCTGTGGGACACAAAGGGATTTCAAATGTCCAAGTACGCTATGCCAATGGTCTGTTTAAAGCTACCGTAGATTCGAGCGTGCTCGATACTCAATTGCTTGAAGAGCATTTAAAAAATGCGGGATATACTCTCGAGCGTGAATACATTTCGCCAACTAAAAAAGTAGAGTTCGCACGTACCAAGCTGAGAAGTTTAAAATGGGAGTTGATTTTCTCTACCCTTTTTGCGCTACCTCTTTTCGTGTTAGGAATGCTTCATGTTGAGCATTTATGGAGTGTTATAATTCAAGCGGTTTTAGCAGTAGTCCTTTCTTTTTATTTCGGCAGGCGCATTCATAAAAAAGCATGGAAACTTCTAATATCTGGTGCTACCAACATGGATACCCTAGTTAGCCTGGGTTCTATTAGTGCATTCCTACTGTCCGTTTATAACATCTTAATTTCAGAAGGACACGAGAGTTATTTTGAGAGCGCTGGGCTCATCATTTTCTTTATACTCGTAGGGAAATTTGTAGAAGAGCGGGGGAAATTTCAAAATGGCCGAGCCTTATTAGAATTGATCGCGCTTCAACCACAATATGCATGGAAAGTCACTGAAGATGAAATGAGAAAGGTACATGTTGATACACTGGAGGTAGGTGATGCTGTGCTGATCAAAGCTGGTGAACTTATTCCCGTAGATGGTATGGTAATAGACGGAGTAAGCACCATAGACGAAAGCACGTTTACCGGAGAGCCCATACCCGTCAATAAGAAAGCAAAAGATACCGTTTGGGCAGGAACCTTAAATGGTGAAGGTTCCCTAACCATTTCAGTAGAAAAAACGGGGAGTACATCCGCCATAGGATCATTAATTGAGACCATTGCACAAGGACAGTCATCCGAAGCACCTATAGAATCCATAACTCAGAATATCTCGAAAATATTTGTTCCATCTATTATCATGTTAAGCCTTATTGTTGGGCTAATTTGGATGATTAACGATGAGCCACGGGCACTTATTTTCGCCATTAATGTTCTTGTCATTGCCTGTCCATGCGCCCTGGGTCTTGCTACGCCATTGGCCGTCATTGCCGCGAATGGCGCGGGCGCTGATATAGGAATCATCATCAAGAAAGCCGCCGCCCTGCAGTACGCTTCCTCTGTTAAATATGCCCTGTTAGATAAAACCGGAACCTTAACTATAGGTAAGCCTATTGTTAAAAATGTACACTGGACTACAGCCCGCAACATTGAGCTTTTAACTGCATTAAACTCGAAAGGCAACCACCCATTAAATAGTGCATTACATGATTATTTAGGTGGCAGTTTTCAGTCAAGTAAGGTCAATAGATTTAAAGCCACTCCCGGTAAAGGGATTCAAGGGAAGTTTGACGGCAAGCTTGTCTACTTAGGATCACCAAAGTGGTACAATGAAGTTACTGGCGGTTTATGGCCAGCAGCACAGACTACCACTTCGCTACTATTCAGCGATATCGGCGTAATTGCTTCCATCAACTTCGAGGATGTGGTACGCCCAGAATCAAAACAATTTATACAACAACTCAAAGATAAAAACATAGAACCAGTCATTCTTTCTGGAGACAGTTCTCAAGCCGTTGCAAAAATTGCATTCGAACTTGGTATTAAAAAATACCATGGTGAGATGCTGCCTCTAGAAAAGGCCACTGTCGTGCAATCTTACCAAGAAGATGGTCCTACCCTATTTATTGGTGATGGTATTAATGATACCGTAGCTCTTCAACAGGCGGCTGTTGGGGTTAGCCTTGCTCACGCTACTGCTGCTGCACAAGAAAATGCAGATGTTGTATTAAGTCGTGAAGGATTGATTCAACTCAACGATTATTTCCGTTTAAGCAAGAGTACCATGACCACTATTTATGGCAATTTATTCTGGGCATTTGGTTACAACATCATTGCTATACCTTTGGCAGCTGGAGTGCTCTATCCTACATTTGGGATAAGCCTCACCCCAATGATGGCCAGTATAGCAATGAGCTTGAGTTCGCTGGGAGTGGTGGGTAATTCTTTATTATTAAAACAACGCATGAAATGACTATAAACTCAAAGATCAACTGCAACAATTGTATTGCTAAAGTTTCATCTGATTTGAACGCGTTAATGGGAGAAGGGAATTGGTCAGTCGACACAGCGCTACCGAACAAACCACTCACGTTTTCAGATGACACATCAATAGATGATGTACTGGATATTTTAGACCAACATAACATGATTGTGGAATAATGAACATCGGTCTGCTCGCTCGCAAAACATTGTACAGCCAACCCGGTGGAGACACCGTTCAGGTAAAGCAATCTGCAGCCGCATTAGAGCGACTAGGTCATACTTGTTCCATTATAACCTCAGGAATGGCTTTGCCGAAAGATCTTGACGTATTACACTTTTTTAATTTAGGCCGTCCCTCGGACGTGCTTTACTATTTCAAGAAGTTTCCCGGTAAAAAAATAATTAGCACCGTCTATGTAGATTATAGCATGGCCGATCAAATTCGCTTCCCACGACTATTTAGGCTATTGGGTTGCCATCGCATAGAATTTTTAAAGACCATTACTCGCGCCTTAAACGGAAGCGACAAGTGGCCCTGTTTCGACTATTTACGTCTAGGGCAAAAACGCAGTATGCAAAGGGTATTAAATCAATCCAATGCCGTTATCACCTCATCTAGGAGCGAGCTAACGCGAATATTGCAGTGGTCTGCTCATTTAAATAACTCCATTAAAGACAAGCACCAATTGATTCCATTGGGTCTAGACGACTCGTTCATTTTCAATGATCAAGATGCAGAGCCAAGTCAGAGCATTCTATTGGTTGGACGAATAGAATACCTCAAGAATCAACTCCAAGTGATTCAGTGGGCGACCAAACACAATTGGCCCTTGACCGTAGTAGGCGATGCTAATGCCAACCAGCCTAACTATTATAAACAATGCACAGAATCTGCTGGTGATCATGTTAATTTTATTCCCCACCAGAGTCCAGAGAATGTCCTAAAACTCATGCAAGCTCACCGTCTTTTAATTGTGCCATCATTCTTCGAAACCTATTCTATTGTCGCATGGGAGGCAGCAGCGTTAGGTCTTAATGTTATTGCTAATGATGTTCCTGATATGCACGAAACGCTAGCCGACATTTCACAGCTTTGTGATTTCACAAATGAAGAAAGTACCCTGAAAACCATTTCCAATAACCTGTTGTATGGACCTAGTCAACAACAAAAATCCCAAGCATGGTTCGAAAACTATACCTGGGATGCGATAGGGTTGCAACTTGAAAAAGCTTACCAATAAGTTTACTGGTTTTGCATTTCCTTTTCAAAAGTCTCTTTAAACTTTTCGTAATTATAGTCTACCATGAGTTTATCATTCTTTGATAATGCCTTGTAGTAGTCCTTTACAATTTTATCACCATCCAACTCAATGGCGATGTAGTACTTGAACTTATTTGTCGCCGCAACTTGTGTTACGCGATCGCAAGCTACCACAACACCACTTAAGCGTTGGTTAATAACCATTCGCGAATTCTCTTCAAATCTCTCAAGTACTTCTTCAATATTATTGACTTCCATGCTCTTGACATAATTATCTGCTACCACTTTCATCGTAGAGTTAACCATTCCAGCAAGTTCTGTCTTAGCGTTACTCAGCGCTTTTTTCTTAGCCACGTTCATATCAGCACTTTCGCCAAAACTATAGACACGGAAAGTCTTTTTATCACTCTTAAACTCGGAACAAGGCAATACCATTTCAGTCTCGCCTTTTGGAACTTTAATCTTCGAACCACAGCTCGAGAGGAGAATACTGGCTGATGCGACAACTACAAAGAGAAAATTAGTTTTCATATTATATTAGATTTAATGAGGTAGAATGAAGGTAACAAACCTTGATATGAACTATTCAAAGGCCATGCCATTATTTACCATTTTCCCTTTTCGAGTAGTTTTTCTCGTTCCATATCAAGGAAGTCAGAGGCCATATCTACTTGCTTATCATTGTTATTAATACGCAATAGTTTATGACATAATGTTCTTTTTCTACCGTCAGACAGCTTATCCCAAACCTGCTTCATAGCATCATCTTGCTCAAGTAAGAGGGATAAAACCTCGGGTAAAGAAATTCCTAATGTGTTTGGATCCTGGTAAACAACCACCGAGACCGACTGACCCATTTCATAGCTATAGCCCTCTAATTTTGACCTACCAATCATAGAAAAATATCTACCATCTCCATAAGGCTGAATGCCACATTGAACATCTATGCAACCATCTAACTTGAGGATAATCCTAGTCTTACGCCCTTGTGGAAATGAATCAACGATAGATTTTTCAAAAACCACACACCGGTAGTTACCACGTGTAGGATCAACAGTCTCTAAAACGGTGTCAAACTTGTGTAACTCTCTCATTACCATGGGTTTGAAAATGACGTATCCGTCAGGAAGTTTGGATCCGAAAATGTTTTCATAAAGTCTATAAGACCTTTTTTCTCTACCTCTGACCAATTTCGTCCAGAACCAGCAGCCTTCATATTAGGGTCTATCGTAGCAGAAAGATGTCCTCCCATATTATAAAAATCTACGACCTCAGCCAAGGTTTGAAACCTACCATCATGCATGTAAGGGAAACTGTATTCTATATTACGTAAAGAAGGTATTTTAAATTTACCTCGATCAGAAGCGGATCCAGTAACTGCTTCCCTTCCGGCACCAGTTTGATAGATGCTATCCAGACCGTTATTTGAGAATTGCAACAAGCCAAAGGCACCCATTTGATATCCTGTGGTTGCTAGGCCATGGCAATGAAAACAATCACCCTGTTCGCCATTAAATAAATCAAATCCTTTTTGCTCGCTAGGCGTAAAGCTATAATTACCTTCAACATAAGCGTCTAATGAAGACGTACCTGATACAAGTGTTCTTATAAATTGAGACAAGGCTTTTGCTACCTTCTCTTTTGATACTTCAGTCGTGCCAAAAGCTTTTGAAAATAGCTGGTTATAGGTCAGATCCTGCTCAATTTTGTCAATCACATCGGGCCATTGTGAATGCATCTCAATAGGATTGACGATAGGCTCCTTTACTTGGTCCTCTAAGCTGCCATCCCTTCCGTCCCAAAAGAAGAAATCTTGCCAAGCGAGATTTGAAAGCACCATGGCATTTATATTTCCGTCAATACCGTCAATACCTGTGCTGTAGGGAGTAGGCTCTGCGAAATTATTTTCTTGCCGGTGGCAACTATTACAATTTTGCGTATTGTCGCCAGATAACCTAACGTCATAAAACAAATGCCTTCCAAGAAGTACCCCTTCCTCAGACAGCTCATTGTCTAAAGGCAATGTGGGTTCCGGAAAATGAGCTGGGTATTCTAACGCTAATGTCGTAACCTCATGCTTTGGATCCACAGGTCTACAACCTATAGCTAAAAGCAATGCACACATTAATGTAAAACCCATCTTCTTCATTCTATCTATTCTTTAGCGACGCGCTTGTGTATATTTCAAATTTACGAATCACTTCTTGCATGTCGTCAGGTAGCTCTTTCTGAAAGACCATGTTTTCACCGCTAGAAGGATGAACAAAACCTAAACTTTGTGCGTGAAGCGAATGTCTCGGACATGCTTTAAAACAATTGAAAATAAATTGTTTGTATTTGCTAAAAGAAGTACCCTTCAGGATTTTATCTCCTCCATAACGTTCGTCATTGAACAATGGATGACCTAAATGCTTCATATGAACACGGATTTGATGCGTACGACCGGTCTCAAGCTTACAACTCACTACAGTAACGTACCCAAATCTTTGAACAACCTTATAATGCGTCACCGCATGTTTACCCTCAGATTCATCTTCGAAAACCGCCATTTGCAGTCTATCTCTTAAACTCCGTCCAATATTCCCTGTGATTGTACCCTCTTCTTCCTTCACATCACCCCAAACAATCGCGATATATTCTCTAGAGGTGCTCCTGTCGTAAAACTGCTTTGCGAGATGGGTCATACCCAATTCTGATGCCGCAGCGACCATCACTCCTGACGTATTCTTATCTAATCGGTGGACCAGTCCCGGACGCTCCTCACCCTGTTTTCCAATAGGAAGATTTTCCGCAAGAAAAGCCAGACCATTCACCAGCGTTCCTGTGTAATTCCCATGTCCTGGATGACAAACTAAACCGGCTTTCTTATTGATAACAATGACGTGTTCATCCCTATGAATAATATCAAGTTCCATATCCTCTGGGAGTATTTCCTTATCTCGAGGTGGCTGACCAAGTACCATTTCAACAAGATTACCAGGTTTTACCTTGTGGTTACTTTTAACGGGTTTACCGTTAATTCTTATCGCTTCTGCTTCTGCCGCTTTTTGAATTCTAGTCCTTGAAGTATCAGGCAAGAAGTTCATCAAAAACTTATCTACGCGCAAAGGGCTCTGGCCCTGATCTGCCTCGAAACTATGGTGAACATAAAGCTCTTCCGTATTATCGCTCTCTTGGAAGGGTGTATCGTTCTCTTGGAATTCTGAATCTAACATATTAAAGCTTCATCCATTTGAACCTTGACACAGATGTTCGAGTACTAAGAACAACCGTGTATAGGCCAGCCGGCAGGTAATTAAATGAATAAAATTCCTGACTTACAGCCGGGAATGAGGCAATAGTTTTGCCCTGATTGTCCATTAAAACGCAGTCAAATAATTCTTCTGAATCTAGGTCTAATGAAAAGCCATCATGAGATGGGTTTGGAAATATTTTTACAAAGGTACTTTTATCTTCCTTGGTCGCCATCTCTGCCGGACTGTATCTGAAAAATGGTTGAAACATCATCACACCGGGGTCTAGTGAGGGATACCAGTTAAATCCATCACCGTAATATCGTGGCATACTCTGCGGCAACATACGTTCTGTATCAAGACCAAGGTACATAGGGTCCGATGATGTACAGACATAACCAATCCACACGTAGGGATAAATCGAAATATCAACAGATGAATCTAGTTCATAAGGAATCCAATCTCCCCTATTGTACCCCCAATGCGGTTCATACAAACTGTCCGACATATAAACGATGTCACCAGGGGCATCACCACTGTCTGCAGGAGCCCAGACAGCTATCCTAAAAGTACTCTGGTATCGCAGGCCTGCGTCAACAAATTGAAACCTAACACCCTTGAGAGAATCTGCAGGGCCTAAGCCACTTGACCTAAACAACTGTGCCACTCGACCGCCGGTAATGTTTTGAACGGCGTAGGCACGGTCCGCGGTGCCGTCATCTAAGGCTAAATAGTTATCTAATTCTAATGCTCCCCTAACAGTGTCGTTAGAGCGATAACCTGCAGCAGAACCATCAAACCACACCTTAGTTGTCACAGAGGTTGGACCTGTTATAGAAGATAGCGCTAATGCGGGAACAGTGATATCGAAGGTTTGATCTTGATCATGTTGGGTGTTTGTAATTACTGGAACAGCAGTAGTCTGTTGAATTAAACTACCGTTTTCTTCCCAGCGAAATTGACCTAAATTCAAACTCCAACCACCAGGGGGAACTGTACCATTTCGTCGATAAGTGTAGGTTAGTGTAGTAGGTATATTAGCTACATTACTGGAACTGCTCACCCACCAAGGCCAACTGGTGAAACCGCCAGAGCCTATAATTAATGGATGATTCCTAGCAAATGTTGGCTCTGTAATAATAGTATCCGTATTTGTCCGGTCCTTATCTAGCTGAACATAGTCAATATTCCAAATATCGTATGCGCCAGCACGAGCACCATAAGCGGCTATTCTAAATTTGAAACCGTTAGACAAATAGTCTAACCCTTGAACCGCGATAATTGCGGACCTAAATGGAGTGGTCATGCTTGACCCCACAGCACCCCACTGCTGCAACCACGTATTCGTGATTGGAGACCAAAACTCGACCACTAAACTATCATTGCTGGAAGGCGCTTCACCCCGACCAGCTGACTGGTATTGAAAAGAGAGATAAACGTTCGTTAAACCCTGTAAATTCATGTAATTCGAAGTGAGTACATCCGCAAAAGTATCTGAGCCTATGGAATTCTCTTTATATGCGAAGCCAAATTCATTTAAACCATCAAAAGTGGCCACTCCTATAGAGTTTTGAAAAAGAGGCAGTTCATCATTGATCCATACATAGTGGTCCATCCATAATTCGGGATTAGGTAGGTCCGAAGAAGAAGAGAAATCGTCTACAAATGGAGGAATAAGGGTATCTAATGATTCCGTTAAGTAATTCGGTACCATCATTCTTGCTTGCAATGGTAAAGATAATTCCTCAACCTGGCCTTGTGCAAAGACACTGCAAAACAACATAGCAAGGATGGTCCTGGTCTTATTAAAATTCATCAAGGGTGTCTATTGCAGAGTTTGTTTTAAGCGATACAGCAATGGAATCTGAAGCAAGCCAAAGATCTACGGAGCTTCCTGCTCCTACTTGAAGGTCCAGCTCATATTCCGGAAAGGTCTTTAATACAGCGGCACCCATGGAATCCGTGGTCGTCCCGGTGTAGATAATAGCTCCTGAATTCAAACTAAAAGCAGTCAACTGTTTAACCGCATCCTCATAGGTAAGCCCCGTTAAATCTGGTAAATAGACCAAGCGCCCATCTAAACCTCCGCTTACCTGCAGCACAAAGTGGGTGCCCGTAGGATATAGTGCCTGCTCTTGAGCGAGCAAACCCTTCGCGTCAAGCACTCTTAAAACCAAGTCATGACTCAGGTCAGGCACCATGACTAAACTGTCTATGATAAAACCTTTTGTAGCAAATTTACTACTGACGTAACTCACTAATTGATCTTTATAATTTGGGAGGGGATACTTGGGTAGTCGACCTGGGTTGGTAGAGAGTAAAATCTTTCGACCCCACTTAACCTTCGAATATTCCTTTGGATAGCTTTCTATGATTGCACCTTTCGGAATACCGGTAACGTAATGAGTACTGTCGATGACTTCATAAATAAGGCCAAGACTTTCCAATGTCTCAATGGCTTGTTGTACCGGCATTAATTTTATATTCGGAACCTCAACCGTTTGGTCGTGCCCTGTTGTGGTTTTCAGCCACCACAGACTGCAAAAAACAGCCACAGTAAAAACTATTATCGCAGCAGCAATAGTCTTTACGAACGTTCGCGAAAATATGAATTGAAGCCAATGTTTCATATTGTAAAGATACTTTATATCGCACCTTAAAACGATATACCTTCTGCATTACATTTACACTAATGGAAAACGCAAAAAAAACCATAGCAGTATTGGCCGGAGGGATTTCTTCTGAACACCACATTAGTGTGTCGTCAGGAAAGACAGCTCTTAGTGCATTTCAAGATGCAGGATACACAACCATGCTCGTTATTCTTTCGCGAGAAGGATTCTTTGTAGAAGGCCAAAAGGTAAACTTTGAGTCCCTCGATATAAATTACGTATTCAATATCATCCACGGTGCCCCGGGAGAGGACGGACATATTTCAGGCTTTCTTAAAGTTCTAGGTATACCGCACAGCACTTGCGACACTTTTCAAAGTGCACTTACTTTTAATAAATCTCAGTGTAACGGACTTTTAAGAGGCGCTGGTTTTATCGTGCCAAGAGGGCGGATCATCACAAAAATACCTGAAAATAAAGAGTTCGCTGCCTGGAATTATCCACTTTTCGTAAAGCCCAACAGATCAGGCTCCAGCTTTGGAGTAAGTAAAGTAACGGATGAATCCGGTATTCGAGAAGCATTCATTTCTGCTCAAAAGGAAGATCACCAGGTCTTAATTGAAGAAGGGGTTCAAGGGACTGAAGTAGGGTGTGGTGTCTTTAGGTCTCGATTTAATTTAATTCAGAAAAAAACTACTGATAGCTTTGAAACACAAGCCATAGCAGTCACTGAAATAGTACCTACGGAAGCTGGGTTTTTCGACTATGAAGCTAAATACGATGGAAAATCGGAAGAGATCACTCCTGCGAGATTAACCGATGATTTGACACGGAAAGTAGAGGAGCTTTCCGTTGAAGTATATGACTTCTTAGAGTTAAAGGGAATTGTCAGAATTGACTTCATCATTACCAAGGACCATGTACCCGTGGTCATAGAAGTGAATAGCATACCTGGTCTAAGCCCTGCGTCTATAGTCCCCCAACAAGTTACTTATAGGTCATGCTCATTAAGTATGATGTTGGCTGCATTAGCGGAGGAAGCTATGGCTTCAAATCAGTAATAATCGTTTCACTACCTTTAATCTCTATGTCGAGAGTAGCTCTTTTTCCTGGATCTTTTGACCCAATCACACTGGGCCATGTTGATATTATACAACGTGCACTACCGCTTTTTGATGAAGTCCGCATCGCTGTCGGTACAAATAGCACAAAAAAATATTTATTCTCTTTAGAGCAAAGAGTAAACTGGATAGAACAAACTTTCAGCCATGAGGCTAAGATATCTGTTGTTACCTATGGAGGTCTTACCGTTGACTTCGCAAAAGAGCAAAACGCAAGTTTTCTCCTCAGAGGCCTCAGAAATCCTGCTGATTTCGAATTTGAAAAAGCAATCGCACAAGCGAACCGGGAAATGGTACCAAATCTTGAGACCGTGTTCTTATTAACCAGTGCACGTTACGCCTATATAAGCTCAAGTATCGTTAGAGACGTATTTAAGCACAATGGTGATTTTTCTCACTTCGTACCTGATACGGTACGACCTTAAATAAGCCCAGCAAAATTTCTGAGTACATCGTCTAAGCTATTGTAGATAGGTTTGGCTAATATTTTCTCAGATAATAGCTCAGGAGACGCCCAATAGACATCTGTAATCCCTTCCTCCTTTTGCGGCTTGAGTTTCTTAGAGTATTTAGTATACATAGGATACCAATACGTGATTTTCAATGCATAATCCCCTTTGAAAGGATAGCAGTGAAATGTTTTTACTGGTGGGCCTGTAATTTCGCAATGCTTTACCCGGCATTCTTCTTCCACTTCACGCACCGCGCAAATTTCGATCGTTTCTTTAGGTTCGAGTTTACCTTTTGGCATGTCAATTTTACCATTGCGTTCAATGATCAATAGTTCTCCATCTGAGTTCTTCACCCAACCACCTCCTGCCAATATATTTGTATGCAACGACATAAATAGTGTCCAAAAATAATGATCGCCCCCTATTTCCAGGGAAACAGTTAGCCTACCCGAATGAAGGTCTTTAAGCCACTTTCTCATGTCCTTAACAGTAGAAAGGTTATTGATAAGATCCGGGGCATCGGCTCCCGGAACGGGACTCAATACAGAACGGTTAATGAAAACTTTGATGTAATTTTGTAACATGATACAGAACAAAGATGTCGCGCTCAAAACAGCAGAGAGCTTATTGCAAATTAAAGCTATAAAACTTCAACCTGAAAATCCTTTTACATGGGCGAGCGGTTGGAAGAGTCCTATTTATTGCGACAATCGGTTAACATTGAGTTTTCCTAAGATCAGAAGCGAGCTTAAAATTGAATTTGCAAAGCAGATTCAAGAGCTTTATGGTAAGCCCGATTATATCGCCGGTGTGGCAACAGGGGCTATCGCTATAGGGGTGTTAATAGCTGAATACATGAACGTTCCATTTATCTATGTTCGGGATAAAGCGAAAGGTCATGGACGTCAAAATCAAATTGAAGGTTTTTTAAAACCAGGATCTAACGTTGTAGTGATCGAAGATTTAATATCTACAGGAGGTTCTTCATTAAAAGCGGTAGATGTATTGCAAGGAGTAGGTGCACATGTCTTAGGAATGATGGCAATTTTCACCTACGATTTTCCTGTAGCACAAGAGAATTTCGACAAGGCAAATATTCGTTTGAATACATTGAGTGATTACCACCATTTGCTGGAACAAGCCTCACATCAAGGGACTATTTCCAACGAAAGTGTGACGATGCTTAAAGAGTGGCGTAAAAATCCTTCTGTTTGGGGAAGGTAATTGCCCTAACTATTCTGATAAGGATCTATCCATTTAACCGCGTCAATATCGTAGGACCTCAATTTACCTGACTCGTCCTCTAAAATCAAGCGACCCAGTGGGTCTATCCCTGAAACCTTAGCCTGAATGACCTCACCACTCTCAAGTCGATAAGATTTGAACACTTCTCTACCCCATAACATATCTTCATATCTGCGATGGAGTAATACGTGATTTTGTGCCGTGCCTATTTGGGATTCAAAACAATGTAGAACCTCTTTTATCACTGAATCAGGGTCAATATCTAAGCCTAATTCCTCTAATGAAATAGCCCTTTTCAACAACCGTTCTGGCTTCATCACATTCAAGCCTATCCCAATAATAGATGATTTAATATCTCCTCCACTCCAGTGATTTTCAATGAGCATTCCTCCTAATTTTCGATCTCCAACCATCAAATCATTAGGCCATTTAAAGCCAATTGAACTGGGTAAAATTGACCTCAGACTGTGGCATACCCATTGATTGACAAGGAAGCTGTTTTTGAGTTTTGGAATCCATGGAACGTACACGGAGAACAACGCGCATTTACCTGGCTCATCCTGCCAAACTGACACTCCACGACCCCTTCCAGTAGTTTGACTTTTTGCCGCAACCGTGGTGAAGGGTGCTAAAGTACCGGTAACACTAAGTTTACGCTTCAATTCAGCTTGTGTAGAGTCTACAGTTTCTAAAGAAAAAAGGGGGTATTTTTGTGCCATTATGCCGAGATCCTGTATTGTGGACTAAGATGGCATATGTTTTGGTATTTAACACACTCAATTAGAACAGATTTAATGCATACAAAACCAGACGCTTCTTCAGAGCTCGT
>Ga0209482_1000166_pt1 | contig 57064 bp, 54 predicted proteins | sample CoawatmetaG10DNA_FD_187512 | JGI IMG/M metagenome (GOLD analysis project Ga0209482, IMG submission 187512) | Marine microbial communities from the West Antarctic Peninsula - Coastal water metaG104-DNA (SPAdes) (version 2) | ecosystem: Environmental > Aquatic > Marine > Coastal ...
GCAGACGCTGATCTTTCTCGGCGACCTGATCGATCGCGGCCCGCACTCCGCCGCTGTGATCGACCGCGTTATCGCCTTGCAGTGCAGCGAAATCGACACCCGCGTGCTGATGGGAAATCACGAAGAAGTGTTCCTCAAGGCCCTGAACGGGAGCGTGGACGCGTTGCGCCTGCTGTGCCGCTTCGGAGGGCGCGAGACGATTTTGAGCTATGGCATGGACGAGGCGGCGTATAATCGGGCCGATTATACCGAAGTGCTGCGGGACCTTTCCCTGCTCGTTCCCGACAGTCACCGTGCCTTTTTGGCACAACTGGAGGACCGGATCGAGATCGGGGACTATACCTTTGTCCATGCCGGAATCCGGCCCGGCGTTGCGCTCGCGGATCAAAAGGCGAATGATCTTCGCTGGATCAGGGATGACTTCATCAAGTCGAGCGCCGACTTCGGCACCTGCATCGTCCACGGCCATACAATAACGCCAGAGGTGGTTGAGCGGCCGAATCGAATTGGCATCGATACAGGCGCTTATGCGACAGGACGCCTGTCTGCGCTGGCTTTGGCAGCAGGCGAGCGATGGATCCTTTCGACCGAAGGGGCGTTGGGGACGTCAGCAGACGTTGATTAAGGAAATCCATACCGCGTCGTACTAGGAGAGACCTGCAGCATTTTTGCTGCACTGCCAGAAAAACATGGCGGATTTAGGTTTTTTTTGTTTGTTTGAGACGGCGGCTGTGCTAGCCGAAAACCGAGTACTGCAGTGAATGCCTCTCACGAGGTTCATCATTAAGTAAGACAGGGAGTTACCAATGAATCTCGCTAAGATCGCAGCCTCGCTTGCCGCAGTGTCGCTGGTTGCTATGCCAGTTGTGGCATCGGCCCAGAATCCTGCTGCTTCGCTGTCGCTGAGCAAGTCGGTTCGCGTTGGCAAGGTGTCGAAGAAGAAGAACGGCATTGCACAGGTTGGCATCATCATCGGCGTCCTCGCTGTTGCCGGTGCTGCTGGTGGCATTGCCGCTGCAACCAGCAGCAGCAACTGATCCTTATAACCTCGGTTATAATGTGAAAACGGCGATCTAAATGGTCGCCGTTTTTTTACGTCCATCGTTTGTGACATGCTCCCTGCCTTTCATCCAACCGCAACCATAGATCGGCCGTTGTTTGAGCCGCTACCCGTTCTTGGACCACCTGGCTGGGGGTTATCAGTTTCTGCCGGCTAGGGCGGGGCATGTGCCGCTGACCGGTTCATCAGCGATATTGGCGGCTTTTTGCCGGTCGCACTGCGCGGTCGCACCTCGCTATATTCTCGACGATGTCGCTGTCGCGGCTGAGCAGGTCGTTCCAACGAGCCGTAAGGATAAGTACCCCTCTCACGACAGAATCAAGGGCCGGGTACAGCTGACCCCGCAATCTCGGTATCGGGAGTCGGGTCCACTCGACCCCGCCCAACAATCGCGGCGACCGTATTCTTACTAAGCCCCAAGTCGCGGGCAATCCAACGATAGCCGCGCCCCTCTTCGACGAGCGCCAGCACCTTGGACGCGAGCCGGTCGGATTTGGGCCGGTCGCCGGCCTGCCGCCCGAGTTTGCGGCCCCGCGCTCTCGCTACGGCGAGACCGGACCGGACTCGCTCGCTGAGCATGTCGCGCTCGAACTGGGCGATGCCGGTAAGCATCGTCGCCATCATCCGTCCGTGCGGCGTATCGACCTCGAATGTCATGCCGCTCATCGCGACCACTGACACGCGCCAGCCCGACAGCCGGTTCAGCGTATCGAGCAGATCCTGCGTCGAGCGCCCCCAGCGGCTGAGTTCGGTGACAAGGATCGCATCAATTTGCGCGCTTGAGCCAGCTTCATGATTTCGCTGCGTACAGAGCGGTTGGCCTTCGTTCCAGAGGCGGTTTCGCGGAAGACCTCGACAACCTCATAACCGCCCCGTTCAGCGAAACCGGCGAGGTCCCGTAACTGCCGCTCGCAAGACTGGTCAGCGGTCGAGACGCGAGCGTAGATGGCGGCGCGTTGTCCCAATTGAACCTTCCCGAGATTGGGTCTCGAAAGTCCCTGATTTGCGCGGGGTCAGTGTTGTCCAAAACAGACTTCTGTTCAAGCGGGACACTTGCCGATGCCGAGACGCCACATTTTGAGCGCCCGGCAGCGCTTGGCGCTGATGGTCGAGGCATTCAACGACGTACTCAGGAAGCACGGTAAGACTCCGGTCGAGAATTGAGGGTAAGCTTGGCAGATCACGAACTGATGCTCCCTCGATTCAGTAGACACCTTTGCTAAGCCCGGAAGGGTACGGAGGTGTGAAATGCCGAAGAAGAGACCAGCAGTGAACCACGCCGGGTCTACCGGAGGCGTTCTCCGCCTGGTGCCTGTCAGGAATTCCGTGTGTGGGCGGGCGGTTGAACATTACGCGGCCATGGCTCGGATGAAGCGCTCGCCGAAGATGACGGCGAACTGGGCCTTGGCCATGGACCACTCACGTGGCGGCATTCTCCACTCTTTTTCCGACCGGTTCAAGATCAGGTAGAGCAGCTTGGTAGCGGCATCGTCGCTCGGGAAGTGCCCCCTGCCTCGGACGGCGCGCCTGAGCTTCGAGTTCAAGGTGCGGATTCCGATGATGCCGCCCGCCTATTCCGAGATGATCGCGCCCACCGTTCCGGGATGATCGCGCCCACCTGAAGGGTCGTTTGGTCGACTGTGTGTGGTTGGCATTTTTGACGGTGGAACGTCAACCTGCGGCGGTCGGCTTTGTCCTGCGCAAGGAGTCTCCGGTGAGTTCGATGCGGTGGGCGTTGTGAAGGAGCCGATCCAGGATCGCGTCGGCGTAGGTTGGGTCACCGATGGCGCGGTGCCAGGATGCGATGTCGAGCTGGCTGGTGACGATCGTGGATTTACGTCCGTAGCGGTCCTCGAGGATTTCGAGGAGATCATGGCGGGCCTGAGCGTCGAGCGGCTGAAGCCCCCAGTCGTCGAGGATCAGGAGTTCGACCTGGCCGAGGCTCTTGAGCTTGCGCGCGATGCGACCATCGCCGCGCGATAGCGCCAGGTCGTCAAGCAGGCGCGGGAACCGGGTGTAGAGGACCGAACGATTGTCGCGGCAGGCCTTGTGGCCGATCGCACAGGCGAGCCAGCTCTTGCCGATCCCGGTCGGGCCGCACAGCGCGAGATTGTCGTGCGCATCGATCCAGTCGCCTTTGAGCAGCATTTCGACGAGCCGGCGATCAAGCCCGCGCGCGCTACGATAATCGACGTCCTCGGGCGCAGCATTGTGCCGGAGCCTGGCGTGACGCAGCCGCGCGCCGAGCCGCTTGTCATGGCGGTGGACGATCTCACGGTCGAGCAGCAAGCCGAGCCATTCGGCGTGCGCGAGCTGCGGCGTATCGCCGTGCTTGTCGAGTTCGCTGAACGCTTTGGCCATGCCGTACAGGCCGAGAGCATGGAGTTGATCGAGGGTAGGATGGGTCAGCACGACAGGTCTCCTCAGTGGTAGTAGCTGGAACCGCGGATGTTGGGATGGTCGATGCTCGCTTCGTCTGGCGCGCGGGGCTCGTGCAGCGGCTGGCCGTCGAGCTTCTTCTCGAGGATGGATTTCACCGATCCGTAAGTGCGCACGCCGATCTCGAGCGCGCGCAGCGCCGCGGCATCCAGGCGGGCAGCGCCATAAGCTCGCGCCAGCCGCAAGATTCCCAGGCACGACCGATACCCCTGCTCGGGATGCGGGCGATCCTGGAGGATCATCTCGCACAGCAGTTTCACCGAAGGGCCAAGCCCCGCCGCCTCCGCGACGATCCGCTCGATCGTCCAGTCCGCGTAGCGCCGGTGGCTTGAGGGCATGTGATCGTTGATCGTGGTGTGGCGGCCATTGCCGGAGCCGCGCATGTGCGCCGCGATCCGTTCGCCGGCAGCGAAGATCTCGATGGTTCGCGCCGTCAGCCGCACCTCGACCGCCGCGCGGGCGTGGCGATAGGGCACCGAGTAGAAGTGCTTCTCGACCTCGACATGATAATCGAGCCCGACCCGGGCACGGCGCCACTGCGCCAGAACATAGGCCGTCGCGGGCAGCGGCTTCAGGTTTGGCGCGTCGATCTCTTCGAACAGCTGGCGGCGCGTCCGCCCGAACCGGCGCAACACACGCTCGTCATTGAGGCGCGCGAGCAGGTCGGCGATCGCGGCATTCAGTTCGCCCAGCCCATACCAGACCCGGTTGCGAAGCCGGCCCAGCAACCACCGCTCGACGATGCCGACGCATGCCTCGACCTTCGCTTTATCGCGCGGGCGATACGGCCGCGCCGGCAGCACAGCAGTGTCGTAATGCGCGGCAAGCTCGGCATAGCTGCGGTTGACCTGCGGATCGTACAGGCAAGCCTTGATCACCGCGACTTTGGCGTTGTCGGGCACCAGCAGGCGAGCGGCACCGCCGAAGAACGCGAACGCCCGCACGTGCGCGTCGCTCCAGTCCTGCAGCGTCTCGCTCCACGTGGCGCACGCGAACGACAGGCTCGATGCCGCCATCACCGCCACGAAGATGTGCGCATCGCGGATTTCCCCGGTCAGCCGGTCCACCACCACCGGCACCGTGTCGCCGGCGTAATCGACGAACAGCCGGTCGCCGCCGATGTGGTTCTGCCGCATCGTTACCGGCAGCCGGGCTTCCCAGCCGCGATACAGTTCGCAGAACCGGCTGTAGCGATAGCCGTCCGGATGAAGCTCGATATACTCGTCCCAAAGCACCTGCAGCGTGACGTGCTTGCGCTTGAGCTCACGGTTCACCCACTCATGCAACGTCCGCGGAACGCAGCCGATCTTCTCCGCGATCGACTCCCCGCGCTGCCACCGGGCCCAGATCTCGGATCGCTACACCGCCGAATAGTAAATCCGCTGCCGCTGCTTCATCCCCACACTCCTCCTCCTCAAAGAATGAAGTGTTGCGACCACCCGTTGAACCCACCACAATTATCACCGTTCCGCGGTCTTCAGACCACGCTTACCTATCAGGAGGCGCAGCAGCGGGTGATCAACCGCCTGTCGCAGCTTGCCCCCTGCCCAACGGTGCGCGGCCCGAAGCCGCCCCGCGCACCGCGCGGGCGTAATTCGCGCTGTAAAATAAACTGCATACGACCAGCAGCCGGTAGCTCTTTTATCTCGCCATGCATCCCCCCTCCTTCCGAAGCGTCATGTCTCCAACAACGAGCGGCTAAAGAGGTAAAAGTTTCAAGCGCTTACCGGTGACCCGGCACCAAAAAGGCACCGGGAGTCTCCTCCCCCAGTGCCGTCTATCTCTCAAAAAACGATGTGCAGACAATAGGTTACCCCGCAGCTAGCGTGACCGGTATCGTCTTGCTCAAACTGGAAGAAATCGCGGGGCTCGGACCACTTGCGCCAGGCATAGAATGTCGCATCGTTAATCCCGGCCTTGCGGCACACCTCGCTGATCGTCGTGCCGTCCTCGCCTGTTTCAATACGAACGCGATCTACGCGTCGCTGAACTTCGCCCTCTTCATCGCTCACTCCATCGCCTGGTCCTCAATCCTAAACTGGAATTTTCCAGCTCAAAAACGGTCCAGGAAACAGGCAGCAGGTCACAGCACAACCCGAACCCAAAGCCCTACCGCTGGACCAAATCCGCCGATGAAATCCTCGCCTCCATCAAGCGATTTTACCAGGCTACAAATCGGACATTATGTGGCGAACTTTATATTCAGATGACTAGCACGCCTCGATTTTCCGGAAACTTGGTTATTATACGACGCACGCCCCTTTATCGCTCGCCTCCCACTATAGTGCCAATCAGTTCAGCGGCTGCGCTTTCCCACGAATAAAGTGCGGCGCGCTCATAGCGTACCGATATCGCGGCGCACGGTACCGGATCTCCGGCGAAATGCGCGGCAATGCGCTCGCCCAGCCAGCGGGTTGCATCGGGTTCGGCGGGATCGAAGAAGGTCGTCGCCCCCATGCCTACCTCAGCCATCGATGTGCGCCGCGACGCGAGTACCGGTAATCCGAACAGAATAGCGTCGAGCAGCGGCAAGCCAAAACCCTCTGCCAAGCTGGGATACAGAAATAGTTCGGCACGGCGATACAGCGTTACGAGTTCGGTATCGGATATGCCGACTAGTTCGACGATCCGAGGGTCGTCATACGTGTCGATCGCGGTATCAAAATCGCGTCGGCCGACGATCACGAGCTTTACGTCAGCGGTTGATCCTGCACGAAACGCGTCGATCGCCAACTGGACGTTTTTGCGTTCCTCGATACGGCCAACGACCAGAATGTAGCGTGATCCCGTCACCAGAGGGGGCAGCGACGCGTTCACATCATCAGGTGCGAAATAGACCTTCTCGGGAAACGATGCTCCAATATGCAATACCCTGATCGATTTGCGGCGTGTCCAGGGATAGATTCTGCGGATCTCGTCCCTAGAATATTCACTTATAGTAACAAGGTTCTTTGCCAGCAGTGCCGACATGCCGAAGAACACCCAGCATTGCGCCACGAACAAGGACGGGAAGAACTGAGGATGCGTCTGCGGCAGGATGTCATGCATCATCACTGTGGCGTTGCGCATCAGCGGCGACTGAATGAAGTTGAAAACCATCGTATCGAGGGCGTCAGCCCGGCTCGCGCGCGGCATCGTGCGTAGTAGATAAGAGGCGACGCCGCGGCGCATGGTGGGCCGGTGATGGAGATTTGGCAGCGTAAAATCGAGTTCCTGGTGCGGATTCTCGCAATACACGAACACCTCATGCTCTGGATATCGCCTCGCCAGCACGTCGATCAGACGTAGCATGAGCGTCTTGGTACCTTGATTGCGCCCGTCGAGAACATGAGCGTCGAAGCCAATTCGCATAAAAGCTCGCTTTGACTGTAAGACTATAGGAGAGCGGCCTAAACGCCCAGCATCCATGCCAACGTTTCGCGCATCTCGGGCGGCTGCCACTCGGGAAGCGCCGCGCGCAACCGTCTCGGATCGCCTGCGAGCAGGGCGACGTCGTTGCTGCGGACGAATGCAGGATTAACCCTGACTTCGAGATCGTGCCCCGTCATCTCGCGGCACATCGCAAGAATGTCACGGATCGAATACACCATTCCAGTAGCGATGTTGTAGGTACCAGTGTGGCCCGTGCCCAACAACCCGACATAGGCTTGCACCACCGCGCGCACATCACCAAAATCACGCGCGACATCGAGATTACCAAGTTCAATGACTGGGTCACGGCGACGGAAATGCGCCACGATCTTGGCGATCAAATAGCGTTCTTCCTGGCCGCGGCCCGTATAATTGAACGGCCGCACGATTGTGGTCGTCAGGCGATCGTCCCACAGCCGTGCACCAATCTCCATCGCGAGCTTGCTGGCCGCATAATGGTTGGCGGGCACACAGGGCGCATCCTCGGCGACATGGCCCGACGCAGCGCTGCCATAAACGTTAGCGCTGCTTGCCAGCAGCACGGGTATACCAGGCGTGGTCGCGGCGAGTGCCTCCAGAAGGTGAAAGGTTCCGATCTGGTTGGTCTGATAGAAGCCTGTCACATCGTCCGAATGCACGAAGGCGCTGGCCGCGAGGTGAATCACTCCCTCGGGCCGCGCTGCGCCCACTACGGCGGTAACTGCCGCACGATCGGTCACGTCGGCATCGAACGGAAGGATCTCATGACCAGCCGCAGCAAGGGCATCGGCCAAGTACCGGCCGGTGAACCCTTGTCCGCCGGTCACCAACACCCGCATCAGAAGGAGAAACCGATCTTGTTACGGCGCAGATCGGCCTCAACCATGATCCGGCACAATTCCTCGAGCGTCGTGGTCGCCTCCCAGCCCAGCAGCTTCTTTGCCTTACTAGCGTCCCCGATCAGCAGTTCCACCTCTGCCGGCCGGAAGAATTTCGGATTGACGCGCACCAGCGTCCGGCCGCTCTTGGGATCGACTCCGACTTCGTTCTCCGCTTGTCCAGTCCATTCGATCTCGGTGTCGACGCTGCGAAACGCCATGGTGACGAAATCGCGAACAGTTTCGGTGCGGTTGGTCGCAAGTACGAAGGTGTCGGGCTCGTGATGCTGGAGGATTCGGTACATGCCCTCGGTGTAATCGCGCGCAAAACCCCAATCGCGCTTGGCATCGAGGTTGCCGAGTTCAAGCACATTCGCCTTGCCCAGATGGATCTTGGCGACGGTGTCGGTGATCTTGCGCGTCACGAACTCACGACCGCGCAAAGGCGATTCGTGGTTGAACAGGATACCGCTTGAGCCAAAGATCCCAAAGCTCTCGCGGAAATTGACGGTCATCCAGTGTGCATAGAGCTTGGCAACACCATATGGGCTGCGCGGATAGAAAGGCGTGTCCTCGGTCTGCGGGATCGCCTGCACCTTGCCGAACATCTCGGATGTCGATGCCTGATAGAAGCGGATCGCGGGGTTCACCGTCCGGATCGCCTCCAACATGTGGGCCGCACCTAGCCCAGTGATATGGCCGGTTGTGATTGGCTGATCGAACGACACACCCACAAAGCTCTGCGCCGCGAGGTTGTAGACCTCTGTCGCCTCAGACGTTTCGAGCAAGCGGATGCCCGACCCCATGTCGGTAAGGTCGAATTCCACCAGATGCAGATCAGGATGCTCGAGCAAGCCCAGTTCATCGATGCGCCAGAAATTAACCGAACTGGTGCGACGATAGGTGCCGTAGACGGTGTAACCCTTGGCGAGGAGCTGTTGCGTTAGATAGGCCCCATCCTGCCCGCTGATGCCTGTGATCAAAGCTTTCTTTGACATTCAACCCCCAATAAGTAGCACATTCTCCGTCGCGCGCGTAGCGTGAGTACGACATGGTGCGAATCTTGCCGACCCCAAACCGTTATCGCCTTGTGATTACGCGCGGAAGCCGACAAAAGTCGCGTCGACTACCAAATCCCACAGGCGACTGCCTCCTTCCAGGACAGGAAGCAAGCAAATGATTAGGGCTAGCCGATCTTGGCAAGGCAGAACGATGGCACGTGTCGGCAGGCGCGGGTTGCTCATACTGCTGCTCGGGCTGAGCTCCAGCGGTGCTGGGGCGAGATCACCCCGCGACCACATCGGCGTCTATTATTTTCCGGGATGGCTAACTTCCGATTGGGCTCCCAAGGGTGCCTGGGAGCCGATCAAGGCCTATCCCGATCGCGAACCGCTGCTCGGTTGGTACGACCAAAAATCGAAGGAGGTGCTGGCGCGCCAGCTACACTGGATGGCGCAATATCATCTCGATTACGTAGTGATGGACTGGTACTACGAACAAGGCGCTATCCGGCTCGACGAAGGCCTCAAGGCCTATCTGGCCGTGCCGCAATCGCAGATAAAACTAAGTCTCCTATGGGCCAATCATGGTGAGCAAACGACGCCGGCCATTTTTCGTGCTGTTACACAGGCCTGGATTTTGCGATATTTCTCGTCATCCAACTATCTCACCAAAGATGGTCACCCCGTCGTCTTCATCTTTTCCTACGATAAACTGGCAGCGGATGCGCGAGCTTCGGGAAGTAGCGCCAAGGATTACTTGGCGATAGCGCAAGCAATGGCAAAGTCATCAGGCCTAAAGGGAATATATTTCGTAGCAGATGTTGACGATTTTTCACCCGTCCAAATCGAAAATGGAGCTGCGGCGGCTGGTTTCAGTGCGGTTTCCAGCTACCAATTCCACCGCAAACCTCAGGTCGATGAAGCAATAGATCCTCATTGGGGACGGCCAACCCATGGATGGACTGAACTCGCTACGGCCTATCAAGCGCAGTGGCGGGCGGGATCAAAGCTCTCTATTCCTATGGTAGTTCCTATGATTTCGGGCCTCGATCGTCGCCCTTGGGGCGGCTTCCCGAACGACAGCCTTCATGACCGTTCGCTCGCAACCGATCGGCAGTTCAAGTCTCATCTCGCAGCCGCTCGCCGAACCATGACACAAACAACCATACCGCATTCAAGATTGGGCGTGATTTGTTGCTGGAACGAATATGGCGAGGGAGCCTTTGTAGAGCCGACGCGCGCCAATGGTTTTAAACGGTTGTCAGCAATAAAATCGGTGTTCGGACGCTAGTCGGCAAGGGCTTCAACCGTACGGCCAGGGCTAAATTAGTCGTGACGATCCGTAAGCTCACTAAGCATCTCCTCATAAGCACCCAAGATTATCGGCCACGTAAAGCTTTCCGCATGTCGATGCCGGGCTGCAGATCTCGCTTTTTCGACAAAGTTTAGGTCATTCAGCATACGTTCGATCGCCGCTTCGCAAGAATTCTCGTCGGTAAAGAATGCCTGACCTTCGCCTGCCGTCCATCGATTGAAGCGATTATCATGCGCGATGACCGCATTGCCTGCCCCCAACGCCTCGCACAACGACGGATTGGTGCCGCCTACAGTGTGCCCGTGTAGATAAGCTCGAGCGTGAAAACGAAGCGCCTGGACGAGGGCGGGATCGAAAATCGTGCCAGCAAACACCACTTCGTCGCTTGCTGCCGATTGGCATGCCTTGGCATAAGCGTCGCTTGATTCAAATCCGCCGAGCAGAACAAGCTTGTACCCGCGTCGTTGACGCGAAAAGGCCCGAATAATCGGCAACCAGGAGTTTTCAGGTGCGACGCGCGCGATCTTGATAAGGTATCGATCCGGCTCGAGGCCCAATGCATCTAGCGGTACCGTCGAGGCCGCTGTGACAGCGTCGGCACCGTAGGCGATCATGCGGATCTCAGCGTTTCTTGCGCGTCCTCGCAAATGTTTCTCCATCTCTGGATGGTCCGCAATGAGCATGGTGCTCATGTTGGCCCCCACCAGCTCATTCAGAAAAAACCATGCCTTGGCCGGGAATGACCATTTCTGCCGCTGCCATTCTATCCCGTCCATGTTCATCACAACAGTGCGCCGCCGCAGCTTCTGCACGAGGTTGAACACCGCGGTATTATAGCCGAGCACAAGGTCGATGCCTGGGCGCTTCAAGACATCACGAACACATTTCGCATCGAATTGCATGGTTCCGGCCGCACCTTTGGCCGTTGCCGTAAAATGTACCCGCCGCACGCCGCGCCAATCATCTTCGAAACCATCCTGTCCCGAATCTTCTTGGCAATAGACGGTGACATCCCAACCTCGTCCCGCCAAATATGGGGCCAAATGAGACGCGAAAGTCTCATATCCTCCGTGTGCGGCCGGAACGCCGCGCGTTCCCAACACATTTAGTGCTTGTACCATTTCAGGCTTTTCTTTCATTCAAAAAAGGCCGTACGCGCCCAGTAGAGGTAGATTCACCCACATTCATGGCCTTAGTTCGTAAGGGCATTGCTGCAACCAATCCAGCAGCAATGCCAAATATTGCGCTCAAATGAACCGTTGAACTTTGGCTAGAAATTACGATAGACAAAAATGCTGCCAAATATCCGGCATGGTCAATTGACCCGGCGCGAACCCATTTTAGCCCACGCCGAACAATCATAATCAAAAACAATACATATATTGTCACGCCAATTATACCAGAGTCATGCAGAATATTGACCATCATCTGGGAAATCCAGAGATTTTGAGAGAAATGCTGTCCCCCAACAGCTCTCAAAATTTCAGGGTTCAACAACTTGAAGTCGCCTGGACCACGACCGATGAGCGGGGATTCCCAAAAGCGCGCCATCGCCAAGTTAAGAACATAGACGCGGGAGCTGATGGCATCCTGTCGCGCCAGCAGCGTGTTGTATGCGCCGAGAGCAGACGGTAAAAACGTCAGTAACGCGAGGCACGCCGCGCCACCCAACCATATCGGCAAAAGCGTCGCGATCGACAAGCCCGTACGACGGGCGATTGCGCGAAAAACCCCGAACAGTAAACCCGCGATGACGACCGCGACTAACGGTCCTTTGGAAAAAGCACCAAGCAGGGTGACCAGCGCTAATGCGTACATGACAACGGTGCTCGTCGTTAGCTTCGCGCGCGGAAGAGACAGTATCAGAAGGAAACCGAACGTTGATCCTAGCAAATTTGGTTCAATAACCGTCAGGCGAAGCCGACCGAACTGATCAACGAGCGTGAACGGTACGTGATCGGGGCCCACTACGCGGGAAGCCGCCAAGGCAGTGACGCCCAGAACGCCAAAGCCCCAAAGAAGAGTACGGACAATTTGGTCGATGACTGCACCATCGACACGATCAACAGTAATTAATGTGAAATAGCATATTGGAACAACGGCTATTAACAATGGAGAAATATGCCCCATAAAATTCCCACTGTAAAAAGCCGAAATTATGAGAACAAAAAACCATGACATCCATAATAATATAGATTTTTTTATCGGAGGGTTTCCGGGCGTAAACAAACTATACAACAAAATTGGAATAAGTATGAGCCCGTAAATCCGCTCAAACGCAAAATTCAATCCACCAACGGACAATACAATTGCGGTTGTCATGATTCCGATGAAAGAAAGCCACAACATTACCTTACGGGTTCCATCCCGTGCAGCTCTACTGGTCGGGTCTGCCCGATGTATCCCGTGGCTAAAAGATGCTGCGTTGGCCAAGGTTGATCGCTTCAATGTTGTTGGGAAGAAATATCGACCATCGGAATGATGGAGACGTCGTCGATCCAAGGATTATCGCTGGTATAACCGGCGTTTGTGGCTGAGGCGATCCGTAGCCATTGCCCTGCGCAACCGACAGGTACGGTAAACGCCTTCGACCAGCGATGGGGCTCAGCACCGACGGGTAAAGCAACGTCGACAATCTCAGGTGCGCCGCCGATATCCTCGCTAGTATGCACGCAAGCCAATGATACAAGCGGCGGTGTCACAACACCGCCCAACACGCCACCGCTCAACCCGCGAAGAATGTAGTGGCCCGGCGGTAGCGCGAGGAGTTGACGAGCCACCTGGCCACCTGCGGTTCCGGCGATGCTTAGCGCCGTGCCGTGCGCACCCTCGCGTGGCTCACGCACTGCCGACCGGTCGGTATCTTCTACAAGTTGCCAGCTAAACGGTAACATGCCCGGATCACGCTCGAATCCACCATCGACCACGAACCCTTCGCGCTGGCGCGTGAAGCGATCGAACAGCGCGCGCGCCTGAGCGATCTCTCCCAACGTGGCGAGACGGGCAAAGATCGATCCTAGGCGTACACGATCCTCGTCGACCGCCGGATTAAGCCGCAAGCCATCCGCGATCAGCCGGAACGCGACCGGTGAGGTGCCGACGGCCACGAAGCGGCCGAGAAAGTCACTCCACCATTCCGGCCGGCTGGCGAGACGCCGCGCGAGCACCGCCGCCACTGCCGGGTCGTCAGCCGCCTGCGCGAGCACCGGTAGCAATATCGGACGGCTTTCCTTCACCGTGCGCAACGCGCGATCATAATGCTGCACTGCTCCGACGATATCGCCAGCCGCAGCCCGATCCTCGATCAGCCAAGTCTGCGCCACCAAGTCGCGTCGCGACAACCCCTCGCTCAAACGGATAATTGTGCGCGCCTGCGCGTAGTTGCCCGACGCAAATTGCCCGAACGCGACATCTCGCGCCGCTTCGGCATCGACCGGCGTGCGCGCGAGCGAGGTAGTGCCGAGGCGGATCGCGCGCGCCGCCCGAGCGGGCGTGGGTTTGTCGGTCACCAGCTGCGAGGCGAGGCGCGTCCGCGCGGTGTCTGTGTGCCACCGATTATAAGCTTGCTGCGGATCTCCCGTCGCCATCACCATCCCGGCGGTGAAGGCCCACGCAAACCACATGGCCGTAAGCGTCGCTATTGCGACACCCGCGATCGAAGCAATTCGGACAAGACTCATCGGACGTCTTCGCGCGAGGATCTCCTCGCGCGAACACGCGTGATGGCACCGTCATATCGCGGCGAGGTTGCCAGCCAGCAACCGGCCAGAGCAAACACCATCGACATGATGCCAGTACGCAAAGGATAGTCGCTGAGACTTGCGAGGAGCAGCATCGCCACGATCACTCCGGCCACCTTAGCGAGTCCTGCTGTTTGTAGGACACACGTCCCATCACGCAGCCCCGCCCGGAAGCGTAAGCTCAGCCATAGCAACAGCCCGACCAACGGCACCAGCGCCGGCAGGCCACCCGACAGGATCGTTTCAAGCAAATCATTGTGCGCACGGTTGAAATAGGTGGATACCAGAAGAGCATCGGGTTCGTAACCGCGAAACACCGGATCAAATGCGCCATAGCCAATGCCGAATGGGAGGAAATCACGCGTCATGCGGAGCAGCACCGGGAAACTCTGGGCGCGAAACTCGTGCCCCACGCTCAATTGTTCCAGCCGCATGATCGACAATGCTCGCCCCCCCGCTACCGCGACACCGATAATCAACGCGGTAGCCAGCACCCCCATCAAGATCGTAATGCCATAAGTCTTGCGGCTGGTGCCCCGCTCAACAAATATCGCAGCCGCCGCGACGAGCGCTAACCCTCCCAACACGAGACCCTGACGCGAACCACTGAGCAGAATCAGCAGCAAAATCACGGCCGCGGCCGCACCGAGTACCAACCAGCGGATATACGGCCCAGCAGTAATCCGATGTGTCAAAAGCGCCACGAGCGGCAGCGTCGCGCCCAGCAGTACCGCACCATGATTTCGATTGGCCAGCAGACCTGTCACCACTCCGTTGTCGTCGCGTAGTGCAATCGCGGTTGGTCCGTTGCCGCCCGCTACCTGCACCAAGCCTACCACGACGTTGGCTATACATAGCCCGAGCACGATCCAAGCGGTGTTCCAGCGATCACGATTGCGCATCCCGGCAAACGCGACGAGTACAGCGAGCGTCGGCAACAAAGCGAGCAGACTATTGATGGTGAGATCAGGCACAAGTGAAATCGGCCGCCACGCACTCGGTGCCAACGCGACGATCCCGGCATAGCGTTCGTGTCCCGGCATAGCCGCCCACCACGCGGGCGGCAGCGGTATCAGTTGGATTGCCATAGTCGCGGCAAAAATCCCCAGCAGAATGGTCGGCGCGTGCAAGCCGCGCCAATCCCATTCCCCTGGCAGGGCAATCATAGCGCCAATTCCGAGCACCAGCACGGGACGCAACACGAGCAGCGTCGGCATGGTGGGACTGTACGACCCGCCAGAAACCGAACATACCGCGACAAGTATCGCCAGGATCACGAAACGGATTCTGGACTTGTCCCGCGCAAATGTTCTCGCGCCGACGTTCCGCCGCTTCAAGGTCTGGGGTTCACGCACGGCTGGGGAGCTATAGCAGCGACCTCCCATTGTCCAGAAACGTCAGGGCGCGCGCGCAACTTGTGCTGGCATCAAGCGCAGCTTGCCAGCGGACAGAGCCACTCATATACCGCAGCAACCAACGGCCCCTCGTGCCGTGCGGAGGATTGTTGCACCCGATCATGCAGAACGTACGAACGCCAATAACGCCAATACTGTGCCTCTTTGGTGCGCGACGCATGGCAAGTCTAGCGCTGGCAAGCGCGCTTGCGTTGCAGGGCTGCTCGTCCGAGCTCCCGAAGGCCGCTGTGGGGGACGAGGCTTACAAGCTGATGCCAGCGGCACAGGACCCAAACAAACGTCTCGATTATCTCATCGGGCCACTCGATGTTCTCAGCATCACCGTGTTTCAAGAAAAGGATCTGTCATTCGAAGAGATCCCCGTGGATGCCAGCGGCAACATCATCTTTCCACTGATCGGCCAGATCCAAGTGTCCGGCAAAAGCAGTGCCGAAGTGTCGCGGCTGATCGCAGCGCGGCTCGGCGAGCGCTTCCTGGTCAACCCGCAGGTCACTGTCCTCATCAAGACTTCGGTGTCGCAAAAGGTAACGGTGGACGGCGCGGTGTCTGAAGCAGGCGTCTATCAGTTGCAGGGTCCCACATCACTGGTCCAGGCTGTCGCCATGGCCAAGGGCACCACTGATATCGCCAAGTTGGAACAGGTCGTGGTGTTCCGTACGATCGGAGACACGCGCTACGCAGCAATGTTCAACCTCGACGATATCCAGAGCGGGCGTGCGGACGACCCGCAGATCCGTGCCAATGACATCGTCATTGTCGGTCGCTCGAGCAAGAAGCAGTTTTTCCGCAACTTGCTTGCGATCGCCCCCTCGCTGACTACAGCGTTTGTCGCAATCAGCCAGATCGCCCGGAATTGAACGAATGAACGCCAACGCTGCCTTTGACGGATCGGGCGATATCGCTCCCTATGCGGACGATGTCGAAGCCTCGACCTATGCGGACGACGTCGAAGCCTCGACGTTTGATTTCAGCCTGCGCCATATATGGGCTGCGACATATCGCAATCGCTTCATCCTTCTGGTCTCGATCGCAATCTGCCTGGTGCTCAGCATCATTTATCTTCTGCTCGCCACGCCCGTTTACCAAGCACAAGCATCGGTGAAAATCGAAGAACAGTCGACCCGTATCCTGAAAGCCGACGAAACCGATCAATCGCGTAATCCGATCGATGCCGAGCGATTTTTGCAGACCCAGCTCGACGTAATCCGGAGCCGTTCGGTCGCGATGGCGGTAGCACGTGACCAGCACCTGTTTGGTAATACCCAGTTCCTTAAGGCGATGCGGGCACCGCTCACGCTTAAGCCGTCCAACATCTTAACGCCGCGCCAAGCGCAGGAGGAACAGGTACTCGCCATATTGCACGACAATATGAGCGTCAGCCTGCCGCCGGATTCGCGGATTGCAACAATTAGCTTTCGCAGCCCCGACCCCCGGTTGGCCGCTCGCATTGCCGATAGCTTCGCGGAAAGCTACATTCGCACCGACCTCCAGCGTCGCTACGATGCCAGTGCCTACGCCCGCCAATTCATTGCCGGGCAACTCGCTGACGCCAAGCAGCAGCTCGAACGATCAGAACGTGCAGCGATTGACTATTCTAGTTCACAACGCTTGATCGACGCCAGCAACGGCACGGAAAACAAAAACGGAACTTCTTCGCCCAAGTCGCTCACAGTATCACGGCTGGTGGCCACCAACTCGGCCTATGCTGATGCCGTCGCCAAGCGCACCGACGCGGAGCAAAAATGGCGGCAGGCACAGGGTGCCTCCGTCATGTCGTTGCCCGAAGTCTTGAGCAACACGGCCATTCAGACGCTCGTTCAGAAGCGCGCCGAAGCCGCTGCTGATTACCAAACCCAGATACAGATCCGAAAAGCGGACTATCCGTCCGTGCTTCAGGCTCGGGCGCAAGTGGCCGCCTTCGATCGACAGATCGCTACGCTCGCGGGCAACATCCGCGCGTCGCTGCAAGCACAATATGAAGCTGCGCTGCGCCAGGAAAAGGCTTTTGGCAGCCAGATCGCCGGCCTGGAGCAGGCGACGCTTGGCGAACAACAGCGCAACGTGCAGCTTTCGATCCTGCGCCGCGCGACTGACACCGGCCGCTCACTCTACGATACGCTATTGCAAAGGTATCGCGAACTGAACGCCGAAGCCGGGATTCAGCCCAACAACATTCAGCTCATCGATCGGGCGGAACTTCCCACTGTCCCGGTATCACCGCGCCTGGTGTTGACGCTTCTGATCGGGCTGCTTTCGGGGATGGTCATCGGCGTCGCCGCAGCGTTCGCCAAGGAGCATCTCAACGACACCGTACGCTCGGGCCCAGAGATCAGCCGCCAATTGAATCTGCCTTTCCTCGGCGCAGTACCACAATCGAACAGCCCCATGCGCGAGGTTCTGCTTGATCGTAAGTCTGCCGCTTCGGAGGCGTATAGCAGCATCCGCACAGCGTTGCTCATGGCTTCACAGACTGGTCTGCCGCGCGTGCTGGCTTTCACAAGCATCGAGGCCGGTGAAGGCAAGACGACGTCCAGCTTCGCTACGGCAACCGGCCTTAGCCGGATCGGTAAGCGCGTGGTCGTCATCGATTGCGACCTGCGTCGCCCCAGCCTCCATAAGGTTTTCGGTATCGAAAACCGACGCGGCATGAGTAACTATTTAGCGGGACAGGTTACGCTTGACCAAATACTGCAGTCGGTCGAGGAAAATATTAGCGTAATCACCTGCGGCGACATTCCGCCGGATCCAACAGAGTTGCTGTCCGGCCACGCCTTTCCGCAACTGCTGACGTCTTTGCGCGAACTGTTCGATGCGGTAATTATCGACGCCCCGCCAATTCTGGGTTTGGCGGACGCCGTGATCATCGGGTCAAATGCCGACGGCATAATATTGGTGATGGAATCCGGCCGCAATTATCGTGGCGGATCGCGTCTGGCAGTTACGCGGCTACGGCGCGTCGGTAGCCACATCATCGGTGCCATTCTGACAAAGCAAAACCTGCGTGATTCAGGCTATGCCTACAGTCAGGATTATCAATACCGGTACGGCGATGGGACCTGATGGTCGCTTAATCGCCGGGACCGATTTCCTAGATATGCCAATGGCCCGGCTGACCCTGGACGTGACCGAAACGCTTGCAACCGGCAAGTGGACCGGAATCGAGCGTGTCGTGCGTCGACTAGCCGTTGAACTCGTCAACCGCGCGGAAGGTGTGCCGCCAGTGAGACTGGTCGCAGCGATCGGCGGGCGGTTCCACGAACTCAACGCTACAGGGCGTGATCGATTGTTTAATCCCGGGGCGAAGGTCGGCAACAACGCGCATGCCGTCGGCAACGGCCGTCTCAGACTGTTGGCAACGCTGATACTTAGCTACGCGCCCCCTCTTTTCCTGGCAGTGCAAGCACGGCAAAAGGAACGCCGCTTCGCGCCTCTCCTACGCTCGTTAACCGACGAACAACCAGTGGATTTCTCGGGCGGCGATGTATTATTGCTGCTGGATTCTTATTGGGCCGGTACTTCGACGATCGCAGCTGCACGTATGGCGCGTCGTGTCGGCGCACGCGTGGTTAGCGCAATCTATGACATCATCCCGATCACGCATCCAACATATATGACGACGTTTTTGAAGATCGCCTTTCCTCATTACATGCTAGCGGCATTGCGAACGAGCGATGCCGCAGTCGCGATTTCGCAATATAGTGCGGCCGAGTTGCGGCACTGGCTAGGCCGACGGCTGCCTACTCTACCGATCTCCTGGTTTCATCTTGGCAACGATCCCACGGCATCCGCACCGACTGTTCGATCCGGGCCGGTGACGAACTACACGATGATCGGCACTATTGAACCTCGTAAAGGGCATAATCGTGTACTCGACGCTTTTCAGGGCCGCTGGGCGTCTGGCGATGCTTGTCGGCTGACGATCGTCGGCAGGCGCGGCTGGATCGATTCCGAAACGATCGCTCGATTTGACGCTCTTGCGGACGAACCGCGCTTACGGCTTGTCCACGACGCAGATGACGACAGGCTTGCAGACATCCTTGCTGAGACAGATGCCGTAATTATGGCATCGCGCGCAGAGGGCTTCGGCTTGCCGATTGTAGAAGCGCTCGCGCTAGATATCCCAGTCCTCGCCTCGGACATCGAAATCTTCCGTGAAATCGGCAATGAAGCTATCCTCGCCTTCGATCCGGGCGATAGCTTGGCGCTCATCGCGGCCATGAAGACGCTGGAGGCCGATCCTGAGTTGTATCGTGCCCGTGCCCGCGACTTCTCCTGGCCTTCTTGGCAAAAGGCGGCGCGGGAATTGCTAGCCGCGATCGATCGCTCTTTGCGTGCCGCACCTACGCTTAACACTTCGCGTCGATCGACCCAGTCAGGGAATAAAACCGGTATGTAGAAAGCGCTGGACTGAAGGAACCCGTTTCTTCGCAAAGATTGCCATATACGATTGCCTAGGGGACTCATGGCCATGAGCGATAGCCAACCGGGGAGCAATTTGCCGCTCGCCAATTTAGCCGATGTCATGCCTGGCATAAACCAAGAAAAGAACACCCCCCGTAATTCGGAACCGATCATCGTCATCGAGGTCGTCCGCTTCCTATGCGCACTTCTGGTACTGGGAGTTCATTATTTCACGGGTTTCTGGTTTTCACCGGGAAGCAAGCCGGCTTTATTGTTGGAAGGCATCCATTATCGGTCTCCGATCGAACGATTCACCCAGATCGGCTGGCTGGGCGTGGAAATCTTCTTCGTCATTTCTGGCATGGTAATCGCGCGTTCGGCTCTGGGCGTCGGCGCTATCGACTTTGTATGGCGGCGTTTTCTACGGTTGGCTCCCGGTGCCTGGATTGCTGCCACTCTGACGCTTATAATGGTCGCGATTGCCGGACAAGGCGGGCGCAACTTGATGATCAGCTGGATCCGCTCCGCAAGCTTCTGGCCTTTCGGGGAGCAGATCGACGGGTCCTATTGGACGCTCGGAATCGAGATCTGTTTTTATGCCCTCGTCGCTCTTCTGCTCCTGACAAAAGGCGATACCGAGAAGCGGCTCGAAGGTTTGGCGTGGCTACTGGCACTTGCGAGCGCCGTGTTCTGGATCTACAAATTAGCCACTCTCGACGACCTGTCGCATCCAGGTATTCGGCGATTTGTCGAATTAGCGCTTCTTCCTCACGGCTGCTTTTTCGCCATCGGAATCTGCATTTCGCAATACATCTCTTTGGGGTCGAGCAGAAATCGCCTGCTCCTGTTCTCTATCGCCTGTATTCCCGCCTCTATCGAGGTTATAGTGCATGCCGCTGAGAGCGCCGCAGTGACCCACTGGCCATCGGCGGCTTTGCCAGCACTTCTGGTTCTCGCAGGCGCATGCCTGCTGTTGGCTAACTCGACCGCGCTTCAGCCGAAATTGCGCTCGTGGATCAGTCCGCGTTTCGCTCGATCCATAGGTGCAGCCACTTTCCCGCTCTATCTCATCCATCAGGATGCTGGCGCGGCTGTGACGGCGATGCTGGTTCATTCCGACAAGGTCGATCCGGGCATAGCGCTTTGCATCACGGCGATCCTCGCCATCGCAGCAGCATGGCTGATCTCCCGGTTCTGCGAACCGCCCGTGCGACAGTGGCTCGACAAGGTCGTTCGCCAGAACATCCCAATGTGGCGGGCCGCCCAATAACCGCTATTCCGCGCCGGGGTTAGCTGGTAGCGTCGTAAAACGGCATTGTTGGATTGTCTGGCATAATCTTATAAAGCATTGCGTGAATGCCTATCGTCACGCTCAGCAGCGGCCGCAGCTTTAACGCTGAACCAGCCCTTTCTATCCTCGACGCCGCGCGCAAAGCCGGGGTAACGCTTGAATATAGCTGTCGAACCGGCCGTTGCGGAGTCTGCAAGGCACCTGTGATGTCCGGCAACACCACGATTTTGCGAAGCGAGGACGAAAGCCTCGATCCGCACGAGGCTGCAGGAGGCATGATCCTCACCTGTTGCCGGGCGGCCGAAAGCGATGTCGTGCTCGATATCGAGCCGCTCGACAGGCTCGTCGGATTCGAGATCAAAACCATGCCAAGCCGGATCGTATCAATCGAACTGCTGGCAGCGGACATCGTCAAAGTTTTTCTCAAAACCCCGCCCGCCTCGCCGATGCGGTTTTTGCCCGGTCAATATGTCGATGTCATCGTCGGGGATGTACGTCGCAGCTATTCGCTCGCTAATGCACCGCGGGCAGACGGCTTACTAGAATTGATCGTAAAGCGTTATCCTGGCGGGCGTCTCAGCGGCTATTGGTTCGAGCGCGCGAAGCCCAACGACCTGATCCGCATAGAAGGTCCGTTCGGCACCTTCTTCTTGCGAGACGATGGGCCTACGAACATTGCGTTCCTGGCGACTGGTACGGGTATCGCTCCCGTCAAGGCGCTGCTGGAAGAACTGGCCGCAGATCCCGACCGTGCATCGCGGCATCGGCTTAGCGTGTTCTGGGGCAACAGGGAGAGCGAGAGCTTTTGTTGGGATCCGATTGAATTGGGTCTCGACGTGGGGCTTCACCACTTGCTATCGGGCAGCGACGCAAGTTGGGGTGGTGCGCGGGGGTATGTGCAGGATGCGGCGATTCACCAAGGGTTCGACCCCGGTGATACCGTCGTATACGCCTGCGGTTCCGACACGATGATCGCCTCGGCCCGCGCCGCTTTTCAGGCGTTAGGCTTGCCAGCCAAACGCTTCTTTTCCGACGCATTTGTCAGTTCGAACTGAGGTGGATTCATGAAGGCTGTCATTTTGGCCGGTGGGCTGGGCACGCGCTTCGCGGAGGAAACCAGCCTTCGGCCCAAGCCAATGATCGAAATCGGCGGTCGCCCGATCTTGTGGCATATTTTGAAGATTTACGCCGCACACGGCGTCACGGATTTCGTGATCTGCTGTGGCTATAAAGGCTATGTCATCAAAGAATATTTCGCCAACTATTTCTTGCACATGTCGGATATCACCTTCGATATGAAGGCGAACGAAATGATCGTGCACCAAAAGCGGGCGGAACCTTGGAAGGTTACGCTGGTGGATACCGGCGACGAATCCATGACGGGCGGTCGACTGAAGCGCGTGGCAGACTATGTGAAGGACGAGGAGCTGTTCTTCTTCACCTATGGCGACGGCGTCGGCGACATCGACATCACCAAGTCGATGGAGTTCCACCGCTCACATGGCAAGGCAGCAACGTTGACCGCCACCTATCCACCAGGCCGTTTCGGTGCGTTGCACATGGAAGACGGGCGCATCACCGACTTCATGGAGAAGCCGCAGGGTGACGGAGGCATGATCAACGGCGGGTTTTTCGTGCTTTCACCGAGCGTGATCGATCTAATCGATGACGACAGTACGACCTGGGAGCAAGAGCCGCTAAAAACGTTGGCCGCACGCGGCGAGCTGATGGCGTATGAACATCACGGCTTCTGGCAGCCGATGGACACGCTGCGCGATAAGCAGCATCTCGAATCACTGTGGAACAGCGGCAAGGCCCCATGGCGGATATGGTAAGGGGCGAGATCGAACCTGCTTTCTGGGTCGGCAAGCGTGTCTTTCTGACCGGCCACACCGGCTTTAAGGGCAGCTGGATGTCCTTGTGGCTGCAGAAGATGGGTGCGAAGCTGACAGGCTTCGCGCTGACGCCACCCACAGAGCCGGCGCTGTTCGATGTCGCCGGTGTCGCTGCCGGCATGACCTCGATTATCGGTGACATCCGCGATCGCGAAGTGCTGGAGCAGGCGTTGGTCGCGGCCGACCCCGAGATCGTAATCCACATGGCCGCGCAACCGCTGGTGCGCGCCTCCTATGATGACCCGGTCGGCACTTATGCCACTAACGTCATGGGTACGGTCCACCTGCTGGAGGCCGTGCGCAAGGCGGTCAGCGTGCGCGCTGTTTGCATTGTCACAACCGATAAATGCTACGAAAACCGCGAGTGGGTGTGGGGATACCGCGAAGATGAGGCGATGGGGGGCTATGACCCCTATTCGAACTCGAAGGGTTGTTCCGAGCTGGTGACATCCGCCTATCGCCGCTCCTTCTTCGGCGAGGGCAGCAAGGTCGCGCTCGCATCGGGTCGTGCGGGCAACGTCATCGGCGGGGGCGACTGGGCGGTTGATCGCTTGATACCCGACATTCTGCGCGCGATCGCAAGCGGCGAAAAGGTGCTAATCCGCAATCCGCTCGCGATCCGTCCCTGGCAGCATGTGCTGGAGCCGGTGAGCGGCTATCTGATACTGTGCCAGCAATTATGGGCGAATCCGCAGGCAACAGCGCAAGCGTGGAATTTCGGCCCACGGGACGACGACGCGCAGCCAGTGGAGTGGATCGTCGAGAAGATGTGCGCCCTCTGGGGCGAGGGTGCTGACTGGATTCGTGACGAGAGCGTGCAACCGCATGAGGCGCGTCACCTCAAGCTCGACATTTCCAAGGCGCGTTCCGGCCTGGGCTGGCAACCCCGCTGGTCACTGGGCGAGGCGCTGGATCGCATTACCGACTGGCACCGTGCCTGGTTATCCGGCACGGACATGCACGCTTATTGCCTTTCAGAGCTGGAGCGCTTCGCGCGCGTCGGCCTTTTCGCTACCGTATAGGATATGACTCCACATGACCGCTGACGACCTTCGTAAGGAAATTCGCAAGCTTGTCGGCCAATATGCCGAGGCCCAATTCGCTCCTAAGCCCTTCGTGCCTGGCGAAACCATGATTCCACCCGCCGGCAAGGTGATCGGCGCTCCTGAAATCGAGTTGATGGTCGAGGCTTCGCTCGATGGCTGGTTGACCACGGGCCGCTTCAACACCGAGTTCGAGGCCGGGCTCGCCAAGTTGCTCGGCGCGCAGTTCGTGTTGACCACCACGTCGGGTTCCTCGGCGAATTTGCTCGCGCTGTCCTGCCTTACTAGCCACAAGCTCGGCGATCGTCGGCTAAAACCGGGAGACGAGGTCATCACCGTAGCGGCCGGTTTCCCGACGACGGTCAACCCATCAATCCAGCATGGGCTGGTGCCAGTATTCGTAGATGTCGAGGTACCCACCTACAATATCGACGTAAGCCTGATCGAGGCGGCGATCACCGAGAAAACCGGCGCAATCATGATTGCCCACACGCTCGGCAACCCATTCAACCTCGCCGAGGTACGGCGCATCTGCAACGAACACGACCTTTGGCTGGTCGAAGATTGCTGCGACGCGCTCGGCGCGACCTATGACGGCAAGCTAGTCGGCAATTTTGGGGACGTCGCGACCGTCAGCTTCTACCCCGCCCACCACATCACCATGGGCGAAGGGGGCGCGGTGTTCACGAACAGCGCAGACCTTCGGCCGATCATCGAATCGATCCGCGACTGGGGCCGCGATTGCTATTGCGCGCCAGGCTGCGACAACACCTGCGGCATCCGCTTCGGGCAGCAGCATGGCACACTACCGTTCGGCTACGACCACAAATATGTCTATTCGCATCTCGGCTACAATCTCAAAATCACCGACATGCAGGCGGCGTGCGGCCTCGCGCAGCTCGACCGCGCGCAGGGTTTCATCGAGGCACGGCGCCGCAACTTCGGCCTGCTAACCGAGCGGTTGAAGAGCCTGGAGGAAATTTTCATCCTGCCGAAGGCAACGCTGAATTCGGATCCGTCCTGGTTCGGCTTTCCGCTGATGTTACGCGACGGCGTCGATGCCACGCGCGTCGACGTGACTCGCTTCCTCGACCAGAATAAGATCGGCACGCGCCTGTTGTTCGCCGGCAACCTGACCCGCCAGCCCTATTTCCAGCACGTCAATTACCGGGTGGTCGGCGACCTGACGCAGACCGACCGGGTGATGAACAATACCTTCTGGATCGGCCTGTACCCTGCGCTGGGGGCGGAGCAGTTCGACTATGTCGGCGAAAAGCTCGAAGAGTTCTTCGGGCTGAATTTTTGACCTCCCCTCCCCCGTCACTGGCCCTTCCTCCGTCAATCGAGCCATCTGATGGGGAAGCGGAGCCGATGCTTCCAGGCGTGTTCGGGCGCATCCCATCGGTGTGGCTTGTCGCGGGCGGAAGCTGGGCCGGGCGCGGTATCCAGGTTATCGCGCAGCTTATCGCCGTGCGGATCCTTACCGACGGCTTGGGCACAGCAGGCTATGGTGTCTTTGTAGTTCTCACGAGCCTTAACGGATGGTTACTACTGAGTGACTTCTGCTTGGGTATCAGCCTGCAGAACCACATTTCCGAACGGCGCGCAGCCGGTGTCGATCCGGATGACGTCATTCTCACCGGCGCGGTTCTGTCGCTACTAGGGGCGGCCATCATCAGCCTGGCACTGCTGTTGCTGGGTCCGTGGCTGTCAGGATTGATCCTCGGTAATTTCACCTTCCTGTCGAGCGCACAACGTACACTTGCGCTTTACGCATTAGGCTTTCCGGCAATTGGCACCGCACTGGGTGGTGTGATCTACCGCGTCTGGTTCGGGCAACATCGTGGCTATCTGTCCAACCTGCTGCCGGCAGCAGGCACGGTTATCGGCACCGCTTCGGTATGGATGCTGCAGCAGAGCCATGTCGGTGCCCCCGACATCGCGCTCACTACCTTGATATATTATGTCTTCATGGCGCTTCTGCCGATGACCGCACTAGCAGTTACCGCCGTGCGCGCGGCGCGTCATCATCGTTTCCAGCGCGCGCTGGTACGGCCGTTGATGTCACGTGCGATCGGATTTTGGGTTTCGGGTCTGCTTGCGGCAGCGGTGCTTCAGGTAGATTATATCATCATGGTGCAGGTCCTGCCGGTCCACGACATCGTAATCTATAACGTGGCCACCAAAATCTTCCTGCTGATCTTCTTCGTCTACAATGCCCTGCTGCTCGCACTGTGGCCCGTGTGCAGCGAGGCGATCGCACGCCATGACTGGCACCAGGTGACCGGCATTGTGCGTAAGTATATCGCGTTTGGATTCGCTTTCACGCTTGTCGCCGGGCTGGGTATTGCAGTGGTAAACGCATGGATCGTCCATATCCTGGCTCCCGGCCTCGGCACATCCATCCCGCTGCTGGTGATCGGCTTGCTCACCTTCTATACGATGATACGCGTATGGACCGATACGTTCGCGATGGTGCTCCAAAGCATGAACGATCTACTGTTGATGTGGTTGGTGGCACCGATCCAGTCGCTTCTCAGCATTTCGCTGCAAATTCTGGGCGCGCGATGGTTTGGGCTGCCCGGCGTTATCGGCGGACTGATCGGCTGCTTCTTGCTTACTGCCGTCTGGATGCTGCCGTTACGCTGCTGGTTGCACGCGCGGCACCAGATGATCTCGGCCTGAAGGACGCACGCCGATGGACTTGTCGATTTGCATTCCCACTTATAACCGGGCCGTCGACCTTCGCGTTCTGCTAGACAGCATTCTCCGCCAGCAACCTCATGGACTGGCGGTGGAGATAGCGATCAGCGACAATGCGTCGACGGACGATACTGCCAGTCTGATCGCATCCTACGCCGAATCCGGGCTGTCGATCGTCTACGATCGGCTTGTCGAGAATATTGGGTTCGACGGCAACATCCTTAACGCCGTGCGGCTATCATCAGGGAAATATTGCTGGCTGTTCGGCAGCGACGACGTGTTCGAACCAGATGCGTTCGCAGTTATAGAAGGCGCATTGTGGCGACACCCGACCGCCATCGGGTTCAGCGCCGGTGCCCAGGCCTATACGGCTGACTTGAGTGAAAGAATTTTTGTCAACGATCATATTTCGACGGAATTTCAGGGCGAAACGGCGTTGCGTGGTCGGGACGCAATCGTCGGCACCATCGGAGCGTGGCTTGGCTTCATGTCGAGTCTCGTTGTTCGCCGCGATGCGTGGATCGGCGCGCTTGCCGCTGCTCCCGTCGAGCCGTATTTAAAAGGCTATGTTCATACCTACTTGATCGCGCGAGCGTTGAACGGCAAGTCGATTTGGGTCTGCATCCCCGACCGGATCGTCGGCTGTCGTACCGGCAACGAGTCCTTCAAGCCCGACGACAGCTTCGCACGAACGCGCGTCGACATAGTCGGCTACGATTTGGCGTTTGGCGATACACTCGGGCGGGATGCGCCCGCTTACCACCAGGCAATGACGAAAGTCGCTAATTTCTACATCCGTAATCACTTCATCGCCGCAAAGCGTCGCGGCGTGGACCACCGCTATTGGGCAGAGGCTCTGTCGCGCTCCTTTCGTTATTACCGCAGATATCCGAGTTTTTGGATCAAGACTTTTCCGATCATCTTGATCCCGCGCGCCGTATTCCGATTGCTGTATAGCGTTCACCAGAATGTGACCAAACCCATAAAAAAATAGCCGTTGCGAGCGGCTTTTCCAGCAACTCGGCGCGAAACGCGCCGGGTAATCGAACCCATCTCTCGTCACGTGGACAAATTGCGATGAACAACTCTCCGGTCCAACTCATCATTCCGCGCCGCCACGGAGACGCTCGAGGTTGGTTCACCGAGGTGTATAACCGCGATACGTTCGCCGCGCTCGGCATTACCACAGAATTTGTGCAGGATAATCACTCGTTGTCCGTCCCGGTTTTCACGCTGCGCGGGTTGCACTTCCAAACGCCAAATCAGGGCCAGGACAAGCTCGTACGCTGCATTCGCGGACGCATTCTCGATGTGGCGGTTGATATCCGGCAAGGTTCTCCGACTTACGGCCAGCACGTCGTTGCCGAACTAACTGCCGAAAACGGGCACCAGCTCTACATCCCGGTCGGCTTTGCCCATGCCTTTCTCACTCTCGAACCCGATTGCGAAATCACCTACAAATGCTCCGCACTGTATGCACCGGCGCACGATGGCGGCATTCGTTGGAATAGTGCTGGAATAGATTGGCCGATACCAGTTGGCACTACGCCCGAACTGTCAGACAAGGACAAGCAACTACCCACCCTCGCCGATTTTGACAGCCCCTTTCTTTATGATGGCAGCCCGCTGGGCCCGATTGCCTGAAGGATATACGATGCGCATCTTCGTCACCGGCGGGGCCGGGTTCATCGGTTCGGCACTTGTCAGGCACCTTATAGAAAACAGCGAGCATGAGGTCCTGAACTTCGACAAGCTTACATATGCTGGCACGCTCACTGCCGTCGAGCGAATCGCGACCAGCACCCGCTACCGCTTCGTCCAGGGTGACATTTGCGATGCGGATGCCGTGCGGGCGGCGATCGCCGAGTTCAGGCCCAATATCGTCACCCATCTGGCAGCCGAAAGCCATGTCGACCGCTCGATCGACGGACCTGATGCCTTCATCCAGACCAACATGGTCGGCACCTACACTATGCTCGCGGAAGCGCGCGCCTATTGGCTGGGGCTGGACGAGGCAGCGCGCGCTGTCTTTCGCTTCCATCATATCTCAACGGACGAAGTATACGGCTCGCTCGGCGATATCGGCCTGTTCACCGAAGAAACACCGTACGACCCGCGCTCGCCTTATTCCGCGTCCAAAGCGGGCAGCGATCACCTCGTCAGCGCCTGGGGCCATACCTACGGTCTGCCGGTGCTCATCACCAATTGTTCAAACAATTACGGGCCGTATCACTTCCCGGAAAAGCTCATTCCGCTGATGATCGTCAAGGCGCTCGCGGGCGAACCGCTACCGGTTTACGGTGCTGGTGACCAGGTGCGGGACTGGCTGTTCGTGGAGGATCATGTCCGCGCATTACAAACCGTGTTTGAAATCGGGCAGCCGGGCCGCACATACAATGTCGGCGGCAATAACGAGAAGCAGAACATCGAGGTCGTCCGCACCGTCTGCGCGATCCTAGACGACATTCGCCCGCGCGCCGACGGTAGGCTCTATGCGGAGCAGATCACCTCGGTCGCTGACCGGCCAGGGCATGACAAGCGCTACGCCATCGACGCCAGCCGAATCCGCGACGAGCTCGGTTGGGAACCGGCCGAGACCTTCGACAGCGGTATCCGAAAGACGGTCGAGTGGTATCTCGCCAACGAAAGCTGGTGGCGGCCGCTCGCCGCCAAGGCGACAGAACGGCGCGGCGTCGCATGATGTCGACACTTTTACGCATCTACAGGAAGACGCGCATATGACCCGCCAGATCCTCGTCACAGGTGCGAACGGTCAGTTGGGCAGCGAACTGACGCGCGTCTCCCCGCTTGAAGGATGGGAAGTGGTGGCACTTGGGCGTAACGAGCTCGACCTAACCGACACCGCCGCGATCACTGCCAAGGTAATGCAAGCCCCTTGGGCCGCGATCATCAACGGTGCCGCATATACTGCCGCCGATAACGCCGAGAGCGATCAGGTGACGGCATGGCGCGTCAACACCCTCGCTCCAGCAGCCTTCGCAAGCGCTTGCGCGGCAGCAGACATTCCGCTGGTTCAAGTCTCGACTGACTATGTCTTCGCGGGCACCGAGGCGGGCGCGCGGGACGTCGACGATCCGGTCTCCCCAATCAACGTATATGGCGCGTCCAAGCTCGGCGGGGAGCTAGCGGTGCGCGCCTCAGGCGTTCGCCATGCGATAGTCCGCACCTCCTGGGTGGTGAGCGCGCATGGCAACAATTTCGTCAAGACGATGCTGCGCATCGGTGCAGACCGCGACATTCTGCGCGTCGTCTATGATCAGCATGGTAGCCCGACCGGGGCAGCCGACCTTGCAGACGCTCTGATGACGATCGCGATACGCTTGGCCGAGGATCGCGATGCACCAACCGGGACCTTCCATTTCTCCAACGCGGGCGCGGTCACCTGGGCCGACTTCGCGTGCGAGATTTTCGCGCAGAGCGCAGCGCGAGGCGGGCCGTTCGCCAAGGTCGAGCCAATAGAGAGCAGCGAATACCCGACCCCGGCACGTCGCCCGGCTAACTCACTGCTGAGCCATGATGCCATCCGCGGGGCTTACGACATAACTCCCCGCCCCTGGCAGCAGGCGCTCGGCGAAATCCTTGACGAACTGATCGGACACAAAGCATGAGGGGCATCATTCTCGCAGGCGGGTCTGGAACACGGCTTCACCCCGCGACACTCGCGGTCAACAAGCAGTTGTTGCCGATTTACGACAAGCCGATGATCTATTACCCGCTGTCAGTACTGATGCTGGCGGGTATCCGCGACGTGCTCATCATCTCAAGCCCCGAATATCTCGGTAATTACCAGCGCCTGTTCGGTGACGGCACCGCGATCGGGCTGGCTATTTCCTATGCTGAACAACCGAGCCCTGACGGGCTGGCACAAGCCTTCACCATCGGTGCGAGCTTCATCGGCGGAGATAATGTCGCTTTGGTGCTGGGCGACAATATCTTCTTCGGCGCGCATCTCACCGATCTGCTGGCAAGCGCAGTCGAGCGCAAAGACGGCGCAACGGTATTCAGTTATCGCGTCGAAGATCCCGAACGCTACGGCGTAGTGGAATTCGGGGATGATGGCCGCGCGATCAGCGTCGAGGAAAAGCCTGAAAAACCAAAGTCGAACCATGCAATTACCGGCCTCTATTTCTACGATAATCGCGTGGTCGACATGGCGCGCAACCTGAAACCATCACAGCGCGGCGAGCTGGAGATCACCGATCTTAACCGTCTCTACATGGACGCGGGAGACCTTTACGTCGAGCAGATGGGGCGCGGCTATGCTTGGCTCGACACCGGCACCCACGATAGCCTGCTGGAGGCTGGTGAGTTCGTCCGCACACTCCAGCACCGCCAGGGCATCCAGATCGCGTGCCTAGAGGAAATTGCCTACGAAATGGGCTTCATCTCTGCGGATCAAGCCCGCGAAGCTGGTGAGCGATTCAAAAAAACGGCGTACGGCCGGGCCATCCTAAAAGCGGTCGAGGGGCGCTGAGCACCCCGTATGGTCACTTGCTTCAACAGCTTACAGCGGCGTCGTCGATCACCGTGTCCAGATCAGTGCGCGAGGCAGCGCCGAGCGCGGCTATACGAGTGACATCAGGCACGTAGCGCGAACGTTGGCAATCGCCCACAACGCCTTGAATCTCCACCGCGCGAGTTGGCGACAAGCGGTCTCGAACCCGGTGCGCAAGTTCTTCGATCGTAACCGCCTCGCTCGACCCGACATTATATGCTGTCCCCGCCTCTCCTACCACGAGAGCGGTCACGAGCGCGTGTGCCATATCATGCCCACCGAGATACGATCGCACTGATTGGCCGTCGCTTGCCACACGAATGGGCGCGTCACCACGAGCCAGAGCATCCCGCACAAAGTCGCCGAGTGCATAGCGACCATCGCGCGGAACATGCGCACTGCCAAATGCGAACAACCGAGCGATGACCGTGGCTAATCCATGTTCGTGATGTGCGATCGTGCAAAGTTGTTCGGCAACGCGCTTGGCCTGTCCGTAAGTCGACCCTGGCAATCGCGAATCGGGCGCGCCGGGATAATCCTCGTCAAGACACAGCACGTCAGTTGGCTGCGGTCCATACACCGCGCCTGAACTCACCAGTAAGAAGCGACCGCTAATCTCACGTGAAGCGGCCAGTAGCGCGGCCGTGCCACCGACGATTTGATCCACCCAGGCGGCACGACCGCTGCCCATATGCGTATCGGCAGCAGCATGGATCACATCGGTAACGTCGTCGGACAATGGCTGCAACGCCGACAGGCTACCACCAACGAGCGACAGCCACCGGCGGCGCGCCTGCATCGGATGACGTGACACAAAGGCATCGGCATCGCGGGTGAGAACCGTAACGTGCATTCTGCCATAGGCAGCGTGGCAGCGATCGAGATAATCGAGCAGCGTGCGCCCGACCGATCCCGTCCCACCGGTCAGGAAAAGATGCCGACCACTAAGGTCGTGAACGTTACTGTCTGGCGTCATAAGCCGCGACCTGCGCGAGCACCGTCTCGAAATCGAGCCCATGCTCACGCAGAAGATAATCGTAGGTGCCGCAATGTTCAGAGAAGCGATCACGCACGCCAATCCGCAGGATTGGCAACGGATGGATGGCTGATACCTCCTCGGCAATCAAGGATCCCAGCCCGCCAGCTATGACATGCTCCTCCATTGTTACCAACCGCGCTGACGAGCGACAGATCTGGGTGAGACTTGCGACGTCAAACGGCTTGATAGAGGGTACGCTCCACACTGCAACACCATCGATCCGCTCGGCCACAGCTATTGCGGTCGTGGCGATCGGCCCGGTTGCGAGTATGGCGGTGCCTCCTTCTCTACCCGACTTGAGACATTGCAGCCGGGCCATGTTGATCGCGACATCGCCCGCATGGACGTCGCCGCGATCGGCTTTGCCCATTCGCAGGTAAACTGAGCGCCGCGCCGCGTGCGCGTGCTCCATGGCAGCTGCGAGTTCGTGCCGATCCGCCGGCGAAAGCACCATCATACCCGGTACAGGGCGGATGCAGGCTATATCTTCCAGCGACTGGTGGCTGGTCCCGAGATGGCTGTAGACGAAGCCGGCACCATCGCCAACGAAGATCACCGGCAAATCGTCATGTGCCACGTCGAGCTTGATCTGTTCGAGAACGCGCACCGGTACGAATGCGCTAAGTCCGTAAACAAAAGGGTGGAACCCCATGCGTGCCAGCCCGGCAGCCATGCCCACCATGTTCTGCTCAGCGATGCCGGCGTTGATGTAGCGATCAGGATGTGCGGCACGAAACGCGTCGAAGAGCGCATAGCCATGATCGCCGGTCAGCAACAATACGCGCGGGTCGGCATCTGCAATACGAACCAGTGCATCTGAAAAAGTCTGCCTCACAGTGCTGAACCCAGCGCGGCGATTGCAGCCTTGTAGGTCTTGTTAGTCAAGCGGGTGTAGTGCCACATGTTGTTATTTTCCATGAAGGGCACTCCATACCCCTTTACCGTTTGCGCGACGATTGCCTTGGGACGACCGGTGCCGTTGGCCAGCAGGGTTGTTACCGCCATGTCAATCGCAGCCTCGTCGTGACCGTTGATCGTCACGGCGTCGAAACCGAATGTTTTGAACTTTTCTGCAATGTCGCCAAGGGCGACAATATCATCAGTACGGCCCATCGCTTGGAATCCGTTCTCATCGATAATAACGACAAGATTGTCGAGTTTCTGCTGAGCAGCGAACAACATTGCTTCCCAGATCGGCCCTTCGTTCATTTCGCCATCGCCAACGATCGAGAATACGCGCTGACTGCTGCGGTTGCGTCTGGCCCCCAGCGCCATCCCAACCGCGATAGAAAGACCGTGGCCGAGAGACCCGGACGTTACTTCGAGGCCCGGTACCCGCGAATCTGACAGCCCCTTGAGCACCGATCCATCGGAAAAATAACCCGACACTGCCTCATCGTCGATCCACCCGATCTCGCGCAAGCAAGCATATTGCGCCATCACGCCGTGCCCCTTGCTCAACACCATCATGTCGCGTTCTGGCCACGCGGGATCGCTGGGAGAAAAGCGCAGATGGCTGCGATACAACACCGCCATCAGTTCGATAATGGAGAAAGCACAGCCGATATGTACCGTCTGCCCGGCATAAGCCATGTCGAGTACGGTGCGGCGCAGCCGCGCGGGGTCGAATGGCAAATTGGTCTTAGGTCGCTCGGACGCCACCTGCATCATCGTATCTCCACGGGGGAACGTAACGGTTGCGATTATTCGATCCCGCCCGTTGCTGCTGTTATCGGGCAGGTAGGGCGGCTCGCAAGCGGTTTCGGCCCAATTTTTTCATGGAGGTTATCCGTGTCCCTTAAGAGCTCGTCGACAGACCTCTTTGGAGAAGAGCACACACGCTATCTTATCCGCAACTAAAATGACCGTAAATACCGCATCGCCTAGCGTCCGACATCTGCGCGGCACGCTGGGCAAGCGCGATTATGCGCCGACGGCAACGTGCTGATAAGCCTACACACGAGGCAACCGTGATGGGAAGGCCCATACATCCCGACTACCAGATTCGGGACGGCCCACTTATGTCGCCCCGCAACAAAACTGTTCCTTGCGCCAACTAATCGGCGTAGACAGGCGCGAATTTAGCTTACGAGCAAGGTGGTCCGTGAACGTGGAGCTTGGGCAAATCGGACGGCTTGGGCACGGTTCAGCTTCCTCATTCAGGAACTGGCGTAAGCCACGCAGTACCGTTCGGACGCAGTTTATCACGGGTTTGCTCGCGATCGATACGCTGTGCATCTCGCTCAGCTTCATCCTCGCCTACCTGCTGCTCGCCTTTCGCACTGAACAAAATCAGTGGTTTTACGATCTCGCGGCGGTGTTACCGATCTATTACGTCATTGGTGGCAATCAGGGTGCCTTCAGTCCCAGCCGTACCAATACGGCAAAAGCAGCCGTGCGGCTTGGAGCGCAATCGTTCGTGATGACGATCGGGGCGGTTGCGTTGGTCGCCTTTTCGGTCAAGGTCAGCGACACCTTCTCGCGCCTCATGCTTGCGACGGGATCAGCATTTAGCTTCATCTCGCTCATGATCGCGCGCTTCGCTTTCCTATCCTACACCCGCAACGTACTCGGCCTGCGCCCATATAACACCGTGCTGCTGACCGACGGTGAACAGAACATACCTTACGGTGACTATTCCGTCCTGGTGATGACACCGGACCATTTTGACCCTGACAAGCACGATCCTGACATGTACGATCGGCTCGCACATTCACTTGGCCATGCCGACCGTGTGATCGTCTTATGTGCACCGGCCCGCCGCGAACGTTGGGCACATGCCTTGAAGGGTGCCAACATCCAGAGCGAGATCTTGGCACCAGAGCTGATCGGTGTTGCCCCACTGGGCATGAGTCGGCATGCCGATATCCCGACGATCGTGGTGGCGAAGGGGCCGCTGCCGTTGTCAGCCCGGATGCTCAAGCGTGGGTTTGATCTCGGTGCCACTTTGATTCTCCTACCCCTGTTCGCGCCGCTGATGTTGGTTGTTGCCCTGCTTATCAAGCTCGACACGCCCGGCCCGGTGTTTTTCAAGCAAACACGGATCGGACGGGGTAACAAGAAATTCGGCGTACTGAAGTTCCGCAGCATGACGGTTGGGCAATGCGATGCGGCAGGCAATACATCAACTCGGCGTGACGACGATCGCATTACTCGCATTGGCCGTATTCTGCGCAAGACTAGCATTGATGAGCTACCGCAATTGCTTAATGTTCTGAAGGGAGACATGAGCATCGTCGGTCCACGACCGCACGCGCTTGGTAGTAGGGCGGCTGACAAATTGTTCTGGGAAGTGGACGAGCGCTACTGGCATCGCCACGCTGCCAAGCCGGGGTTGACCGGTTTGGCGCAAGTCCGTGGCTACCGAGGCGCGACGGTTTTCGAGGATGATTTGACCAACCGACTTCAGGCTGATCTTGAATATCTCGATCATTGGTCGATCCTGAAGGATGTATGGATCATCCTGTTGACGACACGGGTGATCTTCCATCGCAACGCATTCTAGCACTCCTTTGTTGATTTTCGCTGAGAGTTGACCCGGGATTTTCATCGAGAAGTGACCCGGGTGGATATGGTGTCCCGCATTGCGGGGGTGGGTCAAGTGGTGGTTTTTTCCTTTCGAGTTTTGGGCGCTGCGGCGCTGGCCCTGAATCGGAAGCTGTCGTTGCCGGTTTCCAGGATGTGGCAATGGTGCGTGAGCCGATCGAGCAGCGCGGTGGTCATCTTCGCATCGCCGAACACCTCGGCCCATTCGCTGAAGCTGAGATTGGTAGTGATGACGACGCTGGTGCGCTCGTAGAGTTTGCTGAGCAGGTGGAACAGCAGCGCACCGCCTGAGGGGCTGAACGGCAGATATCCAAGCTCATCCAGGATGATGAGATCGAGGCGAAGCAGCCGATCGGCAAGTTGGCCCGCCTTGTTTGCGGCCTTTTCCTGCTCGAGCGCATTGACCAGATCGACGGTGGCGAAGAACCGCACCTTCTTGCGGTGGTGCTCAGCCGCCTGAACACCGAGCGCTGTTGCGATATGGCTCTTGCCGGTTCCGGGGCCGCCGATCAGCACGACATTGTCGGCACCATCAATGAACTCGCCGCGGTGAAGCTGGCGGACCATTGCCTCGTTGACCTCGCTGGAAGCAAAGTCGAACCCGACCAGGTCCTTGTAGGCGGGGAACCGGGCAGCCTTGATCTGGTAGGCGATCGATCGGACTTCCCGTTCGGCCATCTCAGCCTTGAGGAGCTGGGACACGATCGGCACGGCCGCGTCGAACGCGGGAGCGCCTTGCTCGATAAGATCGCTGACGGCTTGGGCCATGCCATACATCTTGAGCGCCTTGAGCATGACCACCACGGCGGCGCTGGCAGGATCATGACGCATGGCGAAGCCCTCCATCCCGAAGGGCATCATAGCGCCCGACATTGGCGAGCGGTTCCTGGGCAAGACGCAGCGCCTGCGGCGCATCGATCGGGGACGCCGGAGGAGCCTTGCCGTCGATCAGGCGGTGCAGGACATTGAGGACATGAGTCTTGGTGGCAACGCCGGCTTCCAGTGCGAGTTCGACCGCGCACAGCACGGTCTGCTCGTCGTGCTGCAGCACGAGCGCCAGGATCTCAGCCATCTCCCTGTCTCCGCCAGGGCGGCGCAAGAGCTGGCTTTGAAGCTGCCGGAACGCATCCGGCATCTCGGCGAACGGGGCACCATTGCGCAGTGCTCCTGGCTTGCGCTGGATCACCGCCAGATAATGCCGCCAGTCATAGACGGTTCGCCCGCAGGTGTGATGGGATCGATCGATAATCCGGCTGTGCTCGCACACGATCTGACCCTCGGCGGCGATCACGATCCGATCGGGGTAAATCCGCAAGCTGACCGGGCGGTTGGCGAACGATGCCGGCACGCTGTAGCGCGTGCGCTCGAAGCTCACGAGGCAGGTTGGTGATACCCGCTTGGTGTGCTCGACGAAGCCGTCGAACGGACGGCCCAGCGGCATCAGACTGGCAACCTCGGCGGCGTGGACATCGGCGACGGTGCCGGGCAGCATGCCGTGCTCGATCTTTGCCCATTGCGCGATGCACTGCTCCTCGAGCCAGACGTTGAGCGCGCCGAGATCGGGGAAGCTAGGCATGGGTTGCCACAGCCGCCGCCGCGCATCCTGAACGTTCTTCTCGACCTGTCCCTTCTCCCAACCCGAGGCCGGGTTACAGAACTCGGGCTCGAACAGGTAATGGCTCGCCATCGCCGCGAACCGGGCGTTGACCTGCCGGGTCTTGCCCGTACCGATCCGATCGACCGCCGTGCGCATGTTGTCGAAGATCCCCCGTTGCGGCACGCCGCCCAGCACGCGGAACGCTTGGGTCAGCGCGTCGAACAGCATCTCGTGGGTCTGGAGCGGATAAGCCCGAACCGCGAAGGCGCGACTGTGGGAGAGCTTGGTGTGCGCCACCTACAGCTTGGTCTGCCGACCGCCCAGCATCGCCCAGTCCTCGCTCCAATCGAACTGGAATGCTTCACCTGCGGCGAACACCAGCGGCACGAACGTACCGCGCCCGCTGGTCTGCGCCTCGCGCTGCCGCTCGGCCTTCCATGCCCTGACGAAGGCGGCCACGCGGCCATACGATCCGTCGTAGCCCAACACCACGAGGTCGGCGTGCATCTGTTTGGCCGTGCGCCGCTGTTTGCGCGACTTGGCGCCCTCGGTCCGCAGCCAACCTGAAAGCTTCTCCGCAAATGGGTCGAGCTTGCTCGGCCGCTCGGGAACCTTGAACGCGGGCTCAACCGTCCCTGCGCGCAGGTACTTGCGGATCGTGTTGCGCGACAAACCCGTGCGCCGCTCGATCTCCCGGATCGGCATCTCATCACGAAAATGCCAGCGCCGGATAACGCTCAATAAAGCCATGTCGATCACTCCAATGTCCCCCGACCAGGCAGCCAGGGGGAAGGTCAGAACATGGGTCACTTCTCAGTGGAAATTATGCGCCTCCCGGGTCAGCTCTCAGTGGAAATCAACACTCCGGCCTTTTCACGAGGTGAAAGTCGATCTGTATTGGCAATACTCAAGATTAAAGGCTAAAATGCTTGATGGAATCACCAATAGCGTCGCAGATATTGCCCGTAACAGCCTGTGCCAACGATAATTACAGAATTATATATTCGATCTTAATTTGCAAATGTCATTGTATTCTAGCCATCGGCAAACGGTATCAACAGGTGACAAGCTGGACTGAAGGCGCATCCGACGCGCCTCAAAAACTTCTTCCCTAAATAAAGACGATTGTCGCTCCGACATGCTGTTCCCCTAGGGAACTCTTAGTCCACGAGAATCAGATATACCAGCCTTAGCAGCTATTTAGACCCTATCCTGATCGTGCATCGCACGGTTTCGTGCCTTCGGGCTGCGGCCTTGCTACACCCCTCGATCGTCTCGCGATTGGCAGTCACGATCCTGTCGGCCGCGACGATCGCGTGGAACGCGGTCGGGCTGGCGCTCTGCATCATCCGCTGCCCTGCTTCCCAACGGGGAAGGTCGAGCGTCCGCGCTGCTATGCGCTCGGGCCATTGCCAGCTCGCCGGCGCGATCTCGCGCGCGACCAGGCCCGGCACGATCGCCCATGCGAGGATACCGGCCACCACCCCGCCCAGCCCGAACCATAGCTGCCGGTTCTTCTGATCGGCCCGCGTCCACGCGGACCCGGCGATGGCGCGAAGATCGGCCATGACGCGGGCCTTGTCCTCGCCAGCCTTGGCGAGCGCGGCCTGATCCTCACGCCGCGCGGCGCTACCGGCTCCCGCGATCCGCTGCGCCATCTGCTCGGGCGTCATCGCCAGTGCCGGGGCCGCTTTCAAGAATTGGCCGATACGCCCGATGTTCTCGGCCGCCGTGTTCACGCCCTGCTGTAGGTGGCCCAATGTCTCGCTGTAATCCGGCACGTCGATCGCGGCGCGCTCAGCCGCCAAGCCCTCCACGGCACGGCGTAGCAACGCCAGCTCGCGGTCCTGGCCCTCTATCACGGCGCGCAACCGGTCGAACGCCTCCGCCGGATCGTCGCCGTCCTGAATATCGTCGTCCATGCTCATCCTACCGACTCATGCCGCGATCACGATCGCGGCCGGACGCGATCGACTGCGCCAGTTCCTGCCCGATCGACCGGCCCCGCTCCATGCTCAACGCCAGCTCGGGCGCGCGGACGCGCAACACGGATTCGAGTTGCGGGTCGCGATGCAGCCCGCCCGCCATGCTCTCCATGCGCTTGCCCAGCTTCTCCGCGCCCGCATGGTCGCCGGCACGCTCCATGCTCGCCCGCTCCTCCATCATGCCCTGCCACTGCTCCACAAACCGACCCGCGCGCTTCTCCGGGTCGATGCGGACTTGGCGCTCCGCCTCCATCGCCTTCGCCGCGCCGCTTGTGTTGCCCCCGGCGGCCTGCTCGATCAGCTTCGGGTCGCGGGCAAGCGCCGATGCGAGGTCGCGTGCGGCATGGGGTCGGGCCTGGTCGAGCGCATCGCCCGCCTTCGCCAGCGCCTGTTCCTGGTGCGCCAGCACCGGCAACCCCTTCTCCAGCATCCGGCCTATGTCGGCACCGGCACGCGCATAACGCTCGATCGCGCGGGCCTGGCCCGGGTTGCCAACGATCGGCGTCTCGGCCTTGGCACGATCCGGCGACGCCGGTTTCGGCCGGAACCCGTCGAACATCCCTCGCGCCTTGTCGCGGACCTTCTCCACCACCTGGCGCGCGAGTTCCGGGAACCGGATCTCGCGCCGATCGGCGAACGCCCGCGCCTGGTCCTGCTCGGGCCGGGCGTAATCGCTCGCCATGTCCTTGCCGCGCTCGCGCGACAGGGCGCGGACAAGCTGGCGCTGGTCGGCGAAGTCGTCGCGGCCATAGTGGAGCTGCACGTCGTCACGATGCCGGGACATGCCGACATAGGCGCTGTGGCGGTCCATGCCGGGGGTGGCGAGGACGTGCGCCCGATCGACCGTTACGCCCTGCGATTTGTGGAACGTCGCTGCGTAGCCATGATCGACATGGGCGTAATCCTTGGTGTCGAACGCCACGCCGCGCCCGTCATCGAGGCGCACCGCCATCCCCTCCGGCGATACGCGCTCGATCGTCGCCAGTGTGCCGTTCTTAACCCCCATGCCCCGCTCGTTGCGAAGGAACATAATGCGGTCGCCCGTCGCGAACTGACGCTCGCCGCGCTCGGCCTTCACGGTCACGTCGTCGCCAAGGTCGCCGCTCGCGCGCAACCGGTCGCGCGCCTCGCCATTGAGGCTCTGCACCTCGGCGTTGGTGTGGGTGAGGATGATGCGGGATTTGTCCGGTTCGGCTTGGCGCGCACGATCCCAACCGTCCACCAGCTCGCCCCGCGCCTGCTCGCGGGTATCGGCCGCGTGGACCATGTCGCCCTGGTCATAGGCGTGGATCGCCTCGCCGGTGCGCCCGGTCGCCAGCGCGCGGGTGGCGTCGCGCTGCCAGTCCTCGCGCTGCCGGCGTATCTCGGTGATCTCGGCCGCGCCGTGCCGCTCGGTGACGCTGCGGAACGCCGCCCCCGCCTCGATCGCCTGCAACTGCTCGGGGTCGCCGACCATGACGACCTTGGCCCCGGCGTCGCGCGCCTGGCTTAACACCCGCTCCATCTGGCGGGAGCCGATCATGCCAGCCTCGTCCACGACAAGTACGTCCCTAGGGCCTAGCTGCTCGCGTCCCTGCCCCCACGCATGTTCAAGGCTGGCGATGGTGCGGCTCTGAATGCCTGACCCACCCTCAAGATTCTCGGCCGCGATGCCCGATAACGCCGCCCCGCGCACCGTGTAGCCCTGCCCCTCCCACGCCTCGCGCGCGACGCCAAGCATCGCCGATTTGCCGCTGCCCGCGTAGCCGACGACGGACGCCAGCCCGGCGCTGCCGGTAACATGATCGAAGGCGTCGCGCTGCTCACCGGACAGGACAAGCCCCCGGCCCTCGGCCGCGCCGATCGCGGCGTCACGGGTAGCCTCGGCGACACCATACTCGCCCCGGCTCACCAGTTCGTCGCCCGCGCGCTCAAGCCGGGCCTCCACCGCAATCATGTCGCGCGACGTGAACCGCTCCTGGTCGCGCCCGTCCCTGCCAAGCGCGACCAGCTCCGGCGACGCGCGCACCGCCCCCATCACCTGGTCGAACTGCTCCTTGCCGTCACTGTGCCGAAACGCGAACGTCGCAAGGTCGCGGGTGGTGAACGTCGCCTGCTGCCGCGTGATCGCATCCAGCGCGACATTGGGATTGGCGATGATCCGATCGCCATTGTCGCGGGCGATGCGGGTGTGATCCTCAATCCGCTCCGCCTCCAGTCCCTGCTCCGGCCGCCGCAATGCGGCCGGGCCGATCTTGTGTTGCGGCTCCAGCTCGATCCCCTGCGCCTCATAGCTGCGATGGTCGATCCGGCCCTCAAGCCCAAGCTCGGTCATGCGCTCGTTGACGTGTGCGCTCCATGCCTCGCGCCAGTCCTTCAACAGCTCCGTGCTGTTCCAGTCCCGGTTCTTCTTCCCGAACCCCTCCGGCCCCACGTCGCGCATCGCCAGCATGACATGCGCGTGCGGCTTCGGGCTGCCGCCAACGCCCAAGTCCCAATGCACGTTCAGGTCCGCGACCATCCCACGATCGACGAACTGCGTCTTCACGAAGTCCCGCGCCAGCGCGACGCCCTGCTTCTCGTTCATCTCGCGCGGAATCGAGAACTCCACCTCGCGCGCCAATTGAGCGTCCTTGCGCCTCTCCCCTGCCTCCACCTCGTTCCACAAGGTCGAGCGATCGTTTAAACGCCCCGCCGCGCCCTCCGGCAACATCACCTCGGAGTGAATGACACCCGCCTTGTTCGAGAAGTCGTGATCGCGCCCGAGCCGGTCGTCGTGCAGCTCTGACGCTGAACGATAGGCGGCACTCGCGACGGCGCTCGATCCGTTCGCGCGGCTCACGACCTTGGCGGAGAAATGGTAGATCGCCATGACGGCCTGCTTATTGCACTTCTGAGCGCACGTCGGCAACGACGTATAAGCGCGCACTCATAATTAGCTGCGCTCTCCATGATTGACTGTGTGGGTTTTACGATGATCCGATTTTACCGCCGCAGTTGAGGGCGCTAATGTGCTACTGACCGATACGCGGAAGGGCGAATGCGATGCGAAAACCACGCGACTATGATAGCGAGCTCAAAGCACTCGGCGACAAGACCCGTGCTCTCAAGGCGAAGCGGGTCGAACAGCTCGGCCAGCTCGTCGCTGCAACCGGGGCCGATGCGCTCGATCCGGAAACCCTTGCTGGCGTGTTGCTCGATGCGATCGGATCGAAGGACGGGAACGCAAAGGAGGCATGGCGCGCAAAGGGCGCTGCCTTCTTTCAGCGGCGCGGGAAAAAAGGTGGCGGCGCTGCTCCAATCGACAGATCGAATGCTCAAGCTCAACCGGGCGGCGACGCTACGGGCGGAAGCGACGCAGCGGCGAACGGATAGCAGGGCCTGGGTCGTGCAACGCCGCGAACGAACACGCCACCTGATTGAGCTGGGTGGCCTCGTCCAGAAAGCCGGCCTGGTCGAGCTGACCGACGACGATCGCGCCACGCTCTACGGCGCGCTGCTCGATCTCGCCGGACGCGCGCGTGGCGACGATGCCAGCGACGTGTTGGCGCTGTGGAAACGGCGCGGGAAACGCGCGTTCGAAGCGGATGCGGAAGGGAGCGAAGCGCAATGAGCGATTTCGATATCGAGGCAATCCGAGCGCAAATTCGCATGATGGAGTTCGTGCGCGGCACGCCTGCGGAAGTCGCCATGTGGCGCGAGGATGACGAGGACTCGCGCGCCAATCTCGCGATCGAGGACATGGCGCTCGAACCGGACGATGCCGCGCTGTTCGATCTGTTCCGCGACGAAGCCGTGCCGCCTCCCCTCGCCACGCAAATCCTGCTCCGGCTGCTCGATCATCCCGACGCCGATCGCTCGCTACCGATCACGCCGATGATCGCGGCGGGTCTGGAGTCCCGGTAGCATGGGCCTCGCGCGCGCCACCCGTAATCTCGCCCGCACGGCACGCGCCAACCCGATGTGGGCGCTGCTCGGCGTGCTGCTCGCGCCCTTCCGCTTCGCCCGCCACATCGTCGGCGTGGTCCTGTTCGCGATGGCGCTCTTCGCCGGGTTGTTCCTGCTGCTGATGCTGGCGATCTGGTATTTCGCGCTGGATAAGAACGGCACGCTCGCCCAGCTCGCCTTTATCGGCATCGATCTCGGCGTGCTGCTGGTCATGGTCTGGATGTTCGTACTGCCGCTGCTCCGCCGGTTCGATTATGACGATCGCGCCGATACTCACGGCTCGGCCCGCTTCGCCAGCGCCGGGGAAGCGCAAGCCCTGAACGACGATTACGGCCTGCTGATCGGCCGTGACGTGAAAACCGGCAAGCCGATGCGCTATGCCGGTCCCGCCCATCTGCTGACGATCGCGCCGACCCGTACCGGCAAGGGCGTCGGCACGATTATCCCCAATCTGCTCGAATATCCGTTCGCTGTCGTGTGCATCGATCCTAAAGGCGAGAACGCCCGGATAGCCGCGCGCCAGCGCGGCAAGTTCGGCGCGGTCCATGTCCTGGATCCATTCGGCGTCACCGGCCTGCCCTCGGCCGCTTTCAATCCGCTTGATCGCATCGACCCGCACGGCCTCGATCTCGCCGACGACTGCATGACGCTTGCCGACGCGCTGGTCCATGACGCCCCCGGCGAAGCGGGCGAGGCGCATTGGAACGAGGAAGCCAAGGCGCTCATCGCGGGCATCCTGCTTCACATCGTAACCACCGAAGCACCCGCGACGCGCACCCTGGACACGCTGCGCGATCGGCTGACGCTCGCCCCGGCCGCATTGGCGGCGCAGCTCGCCGCGATGCAGACGCAAGGCGGCCTGGTCGCGCGCGCCGCCAATCGCCAGCTCGGGGTCATCGCAGAATCTCTTTCTAAGCGTACGCTAAGCGTTGGGCGTAGCTGATCCGGATCGCAGGCGGTCGATCGTCTGCCGCTCGAACGCCTGGGGGTTCTGGGCAGCAATCCGCAGCATGTCTTCGCCCAGCGCCAGTGCGACCTTGCCATCGGCGAGCATGAGGCCGGCGTCGCACGCCGAGGCCAGCGTGCCGAGGTCGTGGAGGGCGGTGATGAGCGTCAGGCTGGAATCGACCATGTCGCGCAGAACCTCGCGCAGGTCGAAGATCGCGACGGGATCGAGCCAGTTGAATGGCTCGTCGAGGATCACGAGGGAGTGACCGCCCGCGAAGGCCGCGGCAATGGCGATCCGCTGTCGCATGCCCGCGGAGCAGTCGCCGATCCAGCGGTCGAGCAGCGGCGCCAGGCCCAGCGCTTCATGCAGCTTTCCCAGGCGAGCACGGACATCATCGATATTCCCGCCGATAAGTTCGAGAACGTCGCGCCCACGCAAGGCATCCGGCAGCTTGTCCGCAGGAGGAGAGAAGCCGAAACGCAACGCGCGAGCGGCACGATCCTCGATCAGTTGCTCGCCACCGATCCGGCATGATCCGCCGGCGAAGGGCAGCCGTCCGGCAAGCGCCCTGAGCAGGCTGGTCTTCCCCGATCCGTTGGCGCCGATGAGGCCGAACCACGATCCGGGTGCGACGGTCAGATCGACGTCCTGCACGACGCGCTGTCCGCTCCGCTCGACGATTGCGCCTGTCAGTTCGACGGCGAGGTTCATGCCAGCAGCCACGTCTTGGCCCGCCCGCGGCGTTGCAACTGCCAGAGCATGGCGAGCGCGAGGACGGGCAAGGCCACCGGCATCGAATAGGCGACCAGCATGAGCAATCCTGCGAGGATGGAGACGAGGAAATCGGCAAACCGCTTGGTATGCAGCCGATAGGCGAGGACGCGCAGCGTCAGGAGCAACAGCATGGCGACGCAGGCGGCAGCGGCGATGCCGGCTGCAACCGGCCCCAGTATGATCCAGCATCCCGGCACCGACACGGCAAAGAAGGTCGCGATCCCCTTGCCGTGGTGAACGAAAATGCGCCGCGATCCGTGTCCGGCGATCGTCATGAAGCGGACGACGGCATCATCGACGCCGGTCAGCGTGAGCGCGAGCAGTATCGTGGCGATGCCGACCACCGCCATCAGCGCATTCGTGCCCAGCGTGCGTGCTGGCAACAGCAGCGGAACCAGGACCGTCGCAGCCGCTACCCCGGCGATCGGGCGATGCGACCATGTCCGGAGCGTCCATCCCGGTCGCGCAGTGCCAGCGATCCGTTTCGGCATCCTGACGCCACCAATCAGTCCGGCGATCAACACGCCGGCGAGATAGGCGGGCACGCTGACGACCAGCAGCGAAGGGCGCACGATCAGGGTCGTCACGGCCAGCAGCGCCAGTCCGACGCCATGCCATGCCGTCATGTAGCGCCGGCGTGTCTGCGGGTGCAGGGCGTCGGCCGCGAGCAACCCGCTGAACGCGTGGAAAGCGAGGCGTGCCCTGACAAGGCGTCCCGCTCCGATGCCGATCAGCGTGCCCGCACCGAACGCCATCCACGCCGCAATCATCCAGGGGCGATCGGCGAACCACGTATGGGCGACGGCCAATGCAGCCAGCAACATGAATGCGGCGATCGCACGGTCATGCCAGCCCGCGAACGTCGCGCGCATCGTGTTCGAGGCGATCATCCGATCCTGACAGAACAGGCGGTTCATTTCGCCTTGCGCCGGTCGAGCAGCCGCTGCCCGTCATTGCGCAGCTCGCCCTTCGGTCCGACGAAGCGATAGAGCGTCTGGCGGGTAATACCGAGTTCGGCGCACAGTTCGGCGACCTTGGTTTCGGGCTTGCCCATCGCGGCCTGGGCGAGGCGCAGCTTTGCCGGCGTCATCTTGAACGGGCGACCGCCGCTGCGCCCGCGGGCGCGCGCCGCGGCGAGACCCGCCTTGGTGCGCTCGACGATCAGCTCGCGCTCGAACTCGGCCAGCCCAGCGAAGATCGCGAAGACGAGCCGGCCGTTGGCGGTGGTGGTGTCGATCGACGCGCCCTCGCCGGCGAGTACCTTGAGCCCGATGCCGCGCTTCGTCAGGTCGCCGACCAGATTGACGAGGTGGCGCAGGTCGCGCCCCAACCGGTCGAGCTTCCACACCACCAGCGTATCGCCGTGGCGCAGCGCCTTGATGCAGGCATCGAGCCCTGGCCGGTCGTCGCGCTTGCCCGATGCGGCATCGCTGTAGAGGTGGTGTTCCAAGTCGACCCCGGCCTTCGCCAGCGCGTCGCGCTGAAGGTCGATGACCTGGCTGCCGTCCGCCTTCGATACCCGCGCATAGCCGATCAGCGCCGTCACTTTAACGAGCGTCCACGTGACAGATCGGGGCAGTGCCGCAAAGCTGCTCCTTCCTGTCACTTAACCAGTCACTCCGGCTATGTCGCATGAACGTCATCACAGCATGATTGTGTGACAGCAGGAGGAACAGGGTCAAGATGGTCGCGCAAATCCTGTCGCCGGCGCAGCGCACCGCGCTGTTCGATCCACCATCGGACCCCGCCACGATCGAGCGGCTTTACACGCTCGGTCCCGAGGATCTGGTTGAGGTGTTCCGACGGAGACGCGCTGCCAACCGTCTCGGCTATGCGGTCCAGCTCAGCTATCTCCGCCATCCCGGCCGGGCACTCGAACCCGGCGAGGTGCCCCCTGCTGCAATGCTCACCGTCCTTGCCGCGCAAACCGGCTGCGAGCCGGACGCCTTTGGCGACTATGCGGCACGCGACACGACGTTGCGCGAACATCGCGCCGCGATCGAACGCCGGCTCGGACTGCGCGCTTTCGAACGCGGCGATCGCGCGATGGCCTTCGCAACTGCGAGCGAGGTGGCCACGTCCACCGATCGTTGCGACGCCATCGTCGCGGCAATGGTCGAGCGGCTACGTGGCGCGGGCGTGGTGCTGCCGGTGCCGGCGCTTCTCGAACGGATTGCTCTGGTCGCGCGCGCGGAGGCGAGGCGGCAGGCGTTCGCACGGCTTGGTCGTGATCTGACGGCGGATCAGGTTGAACGGCTCGATGCCCTGCTGCGGATCGGGGGACCACCCACCCGCTCATCCCTGGCCTGGATACGCGACTGGCCGGAAGCCCCCGGTGCCAGCAACCTCAAGGCGATCGTCGAACGGCTCGATTATGTCCGCAATATCGGCATAGAGGCCGAACGGGCGCGGCGCATCCATGCCAGTCGCTATGCGGTGATCGCGCGCGAAACGGCGATCATGACCGCCCAGCACCTGACCCGGCTCGAGAACCGGCGTCGGCTCGCCACGCTAGTCGCCTTCGCGATCGAGATGGAGGTGGCGTTGACCGACGCTGCCATCCTGATGGTCGAGAAGCTGGTGGGCGGCATGTTCCGACGCGCCGACCGCACCCGGTCGGAACGGCTCATCGATCAGGCACGGCTGTTCCGCGACACTGCCCGGCTGCATATCCGCCTCGGGCGGACGTTGCTCGATGCGCGGAGCACAGGCAGCAATGCACTGGCGCTGGTCGATGAGCGGATCGGGTGGCCGGCACTTGAACAGAGCGTGCGTGCGGCGGAGGAACTGACCCGCACTGGTGAGGACGGTCTGGACGAGGTGCTGGAGCGCTATCCGGCGGTCCGCCGCTTCCTGCCCACCTTCATCGCCGCGTTCCGCTTCCGGACCGCACGCGCGGATGATCCGCTGCTCGGCGCCGTCGACTTGCTGCGCTCGTTCTACCCGGACGGTCGCACCATCCTGCCACGCAAAGCGCCCGTGTCGTTTCTTAAGCCCAGGTGGCGTCGGGTCGTCCTTTCTTCGGATGGCGTATTCAACCGGCGTGCCTGGGAGATCGCGGTGCTAGTCCATCTGCGCGACCGGCTCGCCTCGGGCGTGATCTGGGTGGACGGCAGCCGCGCCTATCGCACGCTCGACGACTATCTTCTGCCAACCCCGGCCTTTGCAACCATGCGCGCCGAAGGGCAGCTTGGCCTGGCGGTCAGTATGAACGCGTCCGAATGGATCGCCGTCCACCGGGATCGGCTGTGCCAGCGAATGGACGAGGTGGAGCGCGCCGCGGCCAAAGGCACGCTGCCCGATGCCGCGATCGAGGACGGCCGCCTGACTATCTCACCGCTGCGGCGCTCAACCCCGGACGAAGCGGATGAACTGAAGGCCCGCCTCTATGGCCTGCTGCCACGCATCCGCATCACCGACCTGCTTGCCGAGGTCGCCGCCTGGACCGGCTTTGCCGAACGCTTCGTCCATGCCCGCACCGGAGTGCCTGCAAACGACCAGCCCGCGCTGATGGGCGCGATTCTCGCCGATGGCACCAACCTCGGCCTTGCCCGCATGGCGGAAAGCTCGCGCGGCCTGACCCATGCCCGGCTGCTGTGGACCGCCGAATGGCATATCCGTGACGAAACCTATGCCGGCGCGCTTGCCGCGATCGTCGATCACCACCATGCCCATCCGCTCAGCCGGCTATGGGGACCGGGCGACACCTCGTCGTCGGACGGGCAGTTCTTCCGTGCGGGCGGACGAGGTGAGGCGCGTGCCGACCACAACGCCCGCTACGGCAGCGAGCCGGGCGTGCTGTTCTACACCCATGTCTCCGACCGTTATGCGCCCTTCCACAGCAAGGTCATTGCCGCCAATACCGGCGAGGCTCCGCACGTCATTGACGGGCTACTCGACCATGAAAGCGGCATCGCGATCCGCGAACATGCGACCGATACTGCCGGCGCCGTCGATCACGTCTTCGGCCTGTGCCACCTGCTCGGCTTCCGCTTCGCACCCCGCATCCGCGACCTTGGCGAACGCCGCCTCTATGCCATGAGTGACCTGACACCTTGGCCGACACTTCGTCCGCTCGTCGCCGGTCCGGTGAACATCCGCGCCATCGAGGAGGACTGGAACGAGACGCTGCGGCTTGCCGCCTCGATCCGGGCGGGCACCGTCCGCGCATCGGTGATGCTGCGCAAGCTTGCCGGCTATCCGCGCCAGAATCCGGTCGCCCGCGCGTTGCGCGAGATCGGGCGGGTGGAGCGCACCCTGTTCATGCTCGACTGGCTCGACGATGCCGATCTGCGTCGCCGCACCAACGCCAACCTCAACAAGGGCGAGGCCCGCAACGCGCTCGCCCGCGCGGTCTTCTTCAACCGGCTCGGCGAGCTTCGCGACCGCACCTTCGAGAACCAGCGACACCGCGCCTCCGGCCTCAACCTCATCGTCTCGGCCATCATCCTGTGGAACACAGTCTATCTCGACCGCGCCACCCGCCATTTGCGTGACCGCGGCATCGACGTGCCCGACACCCTGCTCGCCCATGTCGCCCCGCTGGGCTGGGAGCATATCAGCCTCACCGGCGACTATCTGTGGAGCGAGATCGACAAACCCCGCGAGCGGTTCAGGCCGCTGCGGACCACGGGATCAATCGCCCGGCCTTAGCGTACGTTCGGAAAGACATTCTGCGATGACCCCGGTATCCCGGTCGCCTGTTGCGCCCCGGTGAACTGATTCCCGATACCCCGCTCGCGTTCGTTGCCGAGCAATTGCAGGTCGAACCCGACGTGCTGGCCGATTACGCTACGCGCGGCCCGACCCGGTACGAACAGCTCGATGCGCTGCGCGATGTATTCGGATTTAGGCCGCTCTGTCGGCCGTTGCGAACGACATTGCAGGAATGGCTCCTGCCGATCGCGCTGACGACGACCAGCGGGGCCAGGCTCGCGCGGGTGTTGCTGGATGAGTGTCGGCGACGGCGCATCATCGGGCCGGGCATCAGTTCCGTCGAGCGGATGGTCGCGCAGGCGTTGCTCGATGCCGAGCGCTATGTCGCTGAGCACCTCACCCGAGGACTGGACGCGGGACAACGCCACTGCTCGATGCCCTTCTCCTGCACCATGCCGGCACGAATTTGAGCGATCTGGCCTGGGTGCGGCAGCCACCCGGCAAGCCCGGCCGCAAGACGTTCGCCACCATCATCGAGCGGCTAACACTGCTTCGGGCAATCAGGATCGATCCCGATATCGCCACAGGCGTACATCCCGAGCGCCTGCGACGTCTGTGCCAGGAGGGTGCGCGGCTGACCGCGCAATATGTTCGGACGCTCCAAGCGACGCGGCGTCGCGCCACGTTGGTGGCGACCATACTCGAAACTATCGTGACGCTCACCGACGATGCGGTGCTGATGTTCGACCGCCTTCTAGGTCAGATGTTCCGGCGCGAACAGAACAGCGCGGACACGGCACTCAAGCGCGGCCGGCGTACTATCAACGGTAAAATCCGGCTGCTCGCCCGGCTCGGCGACGCCCTGCTCGCCGCCAGGGTATCGGGCGGTGACATCGCCGCTGCGGTGGAGGCAGCGATCGGATGGGACGATCTCGGCCGTGAGGCCGATGAAGCTCGCATGCTGATTCGCCCCGACGCGGTCGATCCCGTCACGATCGCTGCCTCCAACTACCCCGTCCTCCGACAGGTCGGTCCCTCGTTCATCGCCACGTTCACATTCGGGGCGGTGCCAGCCTGCCATGCGCTCGCGCGAGCGGGCGCGATCATGCGCGACCTTCATCTTGGCCATATGTGCAAACTGCCTGCGGACACGCCAGTCGGCTTCATCCGGCAAGCTTGGTGTCGGGTGATCGGCACCGGCATTCTCGATCGCAGGATCTATGAATTGTGTGTGCTGGTCGAGCTTCGCGACCGGCTTCGCGCCGGCGACATGTGGGGCTAGGGAAGCCGGCGATATCGTGCCGTCGAGCAGCAACTCATTCCCGCCCCCGTATTCGCCACCATGCGCGCGGCCGGCCCCTTGCCGATACCGGCACCGGATACGGCCGGTGTCTGGCTGGCCGAACGACGCGCCCGCCTCGCCTGTCGATTGGCAGAGGTCGAGCGAAAGGCGGAGACGGACGCGCTGGAAGACGTGCAGCTCAGCCTTGGCAGGCTGCGGATTTCGCCCTTAAAGGCGATTACGCCCGAGGAAGCCGATATCGCGCTCGCACCGCTCTATGCCCATCTGCCCGCGATCCGCATCACCGACCTCCTTGCCGAAGTCGATCGATGGACTGGGTTCAGCCAGTGCTTCACGCACCTGCAAAGTAGCCGTGTCGCCGATGAACCGCGTGCGATCCTGACGGCGGTGCTCGCAGATGCGACCAATCTGGGCCACACGCGCATGGCGGAAGCCTGCAATCTCGTGACCCAGCGCCAGCTCGGTTGGCTCGCCTCATGGCATCTGCGCGAGGAAACCTATGGTCGCGCGCTCGCCCGGCTAGTCGATGCCCAGCACACCGCACCGCTCGCCGCCCTGTTTGGGTCCGGCACTTCGTCCAGTTCTGACGGTCAGAACTTTCCGCTCGACCGGCGCGCCCAGGCAACCGGCGCGGTCAATCCACACAAAGGAGCCGAACCGGGCGCCGCTGATCGCGGGCAGGATCGACGAAGATCTGGTCGCGGCCTACTGGGACGACGTGCTGCGATTGGGAACATCAATCCGCACCGGCGTCTTCAGCGCGTCGGTTATGCTAGAACGGCTGGGCTCCTATCCGTGCGCGAACGGCCTGGCACTGGCATTGCGCGAACCTTGTCGCCGGTGCCATCGTCCTGTGGAACACGACCTACCTGCAAGCCGCCCGGATGCATCTCGCCAATCTTGGTCGACCGGTTCCGCCGGACTTGCTCCAACACCTCTCGCCGCTCGGCTGGCAGCACATCAATCTCACCGGAGATTATCTCTGGACCGATCTCGATGCGCCCTCAACCGCGCTCAGGCCGCTTCGCCAAATGCGCGCCGTCGAAGGCCCGGCAAAACCTTAGCGTATATCTGGGTCCGTTCTATGTACCGACCCCATCTCGGTACCTCCGCGAAGATGCCGATCATCTTCTGTATCCGCCTCAGTTTAACACGTCGCTTATCTGCGCCATGCGGCCTCAATCGGGTGGTTACAACAAACTTCTGAGTGTTTGCGCACCATTTTGAAACTCACGCTCGCGGCGATCAATCGCTGCCCCCAGTTTCGCCAGCGCCTGCCCCAGCGCGCCCCCTGCCACCTCCAGCGCGAGATCGCGACACCCGAGCCGCGATAACATCGCCTGGTGTTCCTCGATGCGCTCCGCCTGGCGCTGGATTTCGTCGACCGGTACGGGGGCCGGCCGCATCCAGCGCGGCAGATAGGCGAGCACCGCCTGCGGCAGGAAGGTGCGGTAGACATTCGACGTTTGCTCATAGCGCGGGCCAGGCCCCTGCCCTGCCACCCGCTTGAAGCGGCGCTGGCGCACGATGAAGCCGACATCGTCGAGCACATGCAGCGCGCGGGCGACCGTAACGCGGCCGAGGCTGGTCGCTTGGGCCAGATAATCATAGGTCGGGAACACCTGGCCGTGGTTGAGCCGCGCAAGCGTCAGCAATTCCTCCAGCACGCGCACCGCCGCATTGGTGAGCGAGGCGAGCCCGCGTTCAACCGGCGTGAGCTGACGCCCGTCGGCGCGGGCATCGCGCCGCAAGCGGCGCCCCGCGTCCAGGGCCTTGCGCGCGGCGCGCAGGATACGGTCGGTTTCTCCGGGCGCGGGGGGCGTGAAAAAGCTCTTTTCGAACGTGCCGGCCTCCACGCTGCCGCGCAGGATCCGGGCACCGCGGGGTTGCGGTGCGCCCGATCGTGCCGGGCGGCGCAGACAAAACCCACCCAGCGCCTGGAGCGAGGCTGCTCCAACCGTCATCGTCGCCATCGTAAAGCCCTCTTGGATAAGGCCATGCGGGCAAAGGAAGAGCGTGGCGCGAAGCGCGCATCCTTGCGACGAAAGTCTGGATAGGATATCTAACGAATCGTTCTGAGCGATGATGCCCGTTTGGCGACGGGTGTTAGAGTAGAGCCTATCGGGATGCCCGGCCTTCGAGCCGGGTTTCCTTTATCCAGTCATGGAAACCCCCTTATGGTGACCAATCGTCGCTCCCGGCGATTGGGCGGATCTTGCTGGCGCGCCAATCGATCGGACGGCAATGGCAAGAACCACACACGGCTTATCGGCTGCCGCGCGACGGCGGCCAAGCTGGCTGAATCGTGCTTTGACGCGGCAAACCACGCGAAGATTCGTGCTTTCACGCGGAAAACCCTGATGGAGAAGGCAATGTGCTCGGTGTCGGCGCACAGCAGCCGGGCGCAGCTTCGCGCCAGCCATGAAATGTCGTTGTAAATCAGTCATTTGCTGCGCTGGCCGCCAGTTTCGGTGGCTGCCGGACGCAAAACCGAACCAGCGTCCGGATCCGCGGGCGCCCTCCCCTTGGCGACGGTTGCTTCTCCTCGACCAGGGTCAGCCCATATTCGGGCAGCGATTGCTGCTCGGCGACCTCGCGCAGGTGTTTCTTGAGATATTCAAGACCGCGCTTGTCGGTTGCACAGCCAACGCGCGCCGCCAGCGCCTCCATATCGACCTCGAAGCCCTCTCCGTCGGCGCAATTGAACTTGGCCAGCTCGTACAGGCGCCGCTCGATCGGCCCGAGCTTGAAGAAGTCGAGATGATAGGCCGCGATCCGGCGATCGGCCAGGATCGCGCGATACAGCCAGTCGCACACCATCACTTCGATCCGCTTCACGCGGCGCTCGCCCGTCGGCAGCTTGGCATATTTGATGTCGGCCTTGAGCAACCAGGAAAAGGCGCTGTCCGACCCCTCCCCGCCCGTTTCGATATTGGTGATGATCTGCGTACCCTGCAGGCGGTTGAGCGACGCCTTGAGCGACGTGTAGGAGCGCGCCGAGGCGTTGGTGCTGGTCACGCGAAACAAATCGTTGGCGGTGAAACTCATCACGCGGTCGACCTGTTCGCCGCGCTCCATCCGCTCTGCCATCAAACTGGCGATATAGAGCAGGATTTCCTTGTCATAGATGGTGGCCACGCCGGTCTTGCTCGGATTGATCTCGATCCGGGCATCGCCGTTTTCGAACACCATCGGCGTCATATGGGCCTTCTTCGACAAAGCGAAGAACGGGAACTCCGCGACGGTCCGCTCCCCCTGGACATCGCCATAAAGGGGGCTGGCCAACTGGAACAGGTCGCCTTGCTTGAGTAATATATCGTCCATCGCTCTACTCATCTCTGACCCCGTCGAGCATGGGTGGGTGGCGGGGCGGTGTCCACAGCGTTGGCGGCGCCGAGCGGGTTTTCCGTGCGAAAGCACGAATATTGGCATCGGCACACCGGCGCTGGTCGCATAATGCCCACGGATCGTGCTCTCGGCGTCGCTTTGGTCGGTTAGCCGCCGGATTTCACCGGCTTTTGCGTGGAAAACGGTTATTCTCGCGAGGATGCGCGGGTTCGGTTCGTGCTTTCACGCGGAAAAGCGCGCCGGGGTTGCGGATCGCACCCGCTGATGGGGCGCACAGGGCCGTCAACCCGGCGCAGCTTTGGAACGGGAAGTCGCGTTTTGCAGCGCGGCATGCCGACAGCAGTCACGGCGATAATATCAATATGGATATCCATCGCGATATCGCTAGGATATTAATTGCCATGTCATATGCAAATGGTGTCGATTGCGATATCGACATTTCTTAGCGAAGGGTATATCCATCGCCGCCTGCAAAGGAGCGCATCATGCCAGCAATCTCAGTGGCCAATCCCAAGGGCGGCGCCGGCAAGACCACGCTGACGCTGGTGCTCGCCAGCGAGCTCGCGCGGAGCGGCGCATCGGTCACCGTGATCGATGCCGACCCCAATGCGATCATCGCCGGTTGGGGCCGCAAACGCAGCGAGCAAGGCAAGGCCCTGCCGTTCGAGATCATCGCCAGCCCGAAGGAATCCGAACTGGTCCGCGTCATCGATCAATACACTGCATCGCATGATTTCGTGTTGATCGACCTCGAAGGCACCGCGTCGCGCATGACCTCGCGTGCGCTCGCCCGATCGCATCTGGTGTTGATCCCGTTCAACCTTTCCCCGATCGACGCGGAACTTGCCGCCAATGCGGTCGCCCTTGTCCAGGAAGAAGCCGAAGCGCTCGGCCGTTCGATCCCTTTCCGACTGGTTCGCAGTCGCGACAATGCCGCGATCGAGACCAAGACCGCCAAACGCATCGTCACCGCGATCAACGACGCCGCGCTGCCACTGCTGACCGCGGCGCTGGTCGAGCGTGCGGCGTATCGCGACATCTTCGATTTTTCGGCAACGCTCGACGAGCTGAACGACAGCCAGACCGCCGGCTTGCCGGCCGCGCGGCGCAACGCGCTCGAGGTCGCGCGCGCGGTGGTCGAGGCGGTGCAACAGGAGATGCGGGCATGAGTGGCTACGGGTTCGGGAAGAAGGCGACGGCGCCGGCAGGGGCGGGGGATCCGTCCAAGCTCGATCTAAGCGGGATCGTCCGCGCGCCGCTGAGCGTCGATCCAGCACGCGAAGCGGCGGCGATCGCGCGCGGCAACGCGCTCGGCTTTGTCGACCGCAGCGATTCCGCAGAGGGGCAGACAGAAGGGCAGGGGGCAACGCCCGTCCGGCGTCGGCGCCAACCGGCCCCGCAGAGCAGCCTGTATATCAAGGGCCCGAAAGAGACGCTCGACTGGTTTATCGACTTCACCAACCAGCGCGGCCATCGGTCTTATTGGCAGGCGCTGGCCGAATTCCGGGACCTGGTCGAAGGCACGCAGGCATCGGCGCCCGACCAACGCTGACGGGCAGGCGACGCGACCGTTACCGTCAACGCGTCATCGGCGTCGTCGCCAGATCGATCAGGGGCGGGCGGTAAGGCAGCTTGGCACCCGTCGGAATGGTCGCGGCTTCGCGATCCAGCAGCGCCGCGCGATCTTTCCAGCTGAGATAGATGCGGCTGCGCAAAATGCCGAAATCGAGTTTGCGACCGGCCCCCCGCCAGAAGCGACCGGCCGAGAACGGATCATAATGGGCATTGGCGAGCAGATAGACGCTCAGCCGGTCCGCTTCGATTTCCGCCTGGCCCATCAAGCGCCCATTTTTGCCGATCTCCGCCAGAATTCCCCAATGCGCGCCCGCGGCCTCGAGCCGGGCACGATGGCGCAGGATATTGTGCGAGAGTTCATGCGCCAGCACGACCGCGAGCTCGTCATCGCTGAGGCTATCGAGCAACCCGGCATCGATTTGGATGATCGCGCCATCCGCTGCGGAATCGTTCCCGGCACCGAGCAGCACTTCGAACGCCGAGCGGCAGGCGGGCACCGGGGCGATGACAAGGGCCTGCTCCTGCACGCCGCGCTTCACGCCAAGCGTCAGAGGTGCGGCTTGCGGCAATCGCTCCAGTTGCGTCTCGACGCGATCGCGTTCTGCGGTGGAGGGCGGCACTGTTGCGCCCGGAAGCGCGGCCGATACGGCGGCACCGTTGATCGAGACCAACGAATCACCGTTGTGCACCCCTGCTGCGGCAGCGGTCGATCCCGGCACGACGCCCTCGACCGCGACGCCCGTTTCAAACCCGAACGCCGCGCGCGCAGCGGCGCGCGCGTCCACGCCATATTGGCCAAGGCTGTGCAGTTGCAGGCCAAGGCCGGGCTGGTGATCGAGGCAAATCGCCGCATTGGCGGTGGCCAGCCGATAGCCGACCGAGGCGACGCGCAGGTCGGCCTGGCGCAACGCTTCGAACGCCGTAGGGGAGGGCGCTTGTGATGGAGGCGGGGCGGCCGCCCCCACCAGAAGCGCCACGAGGGCAAGGCGCAGCCCGGCACGCAGTGTTGAGACCATCGACAGCCCTTTAACGGTTGTTCAAGAGCAGGTCATCCTCTATCGGCGGCACTCTCGCGCTCGGGGCGCGACATCCAGGGCCCTTCCTGCCGAAATTCGGATATGCTTGAACGCCTTAGAAACATTTTGTCGAAATCCAAGTCCTTGCCGCGTCGCCAGATACCAGAGGGGCGACGCGTCTATGCCATTGGCGACATTCACGGTCGGCTCGATCTGCTCGACGATCTGCTCGCCAGGATCGCGGCCGATCATGCCGCCCGCC
>Ga0209482_1000168_pt1 | contig 56621 bp, 59 predicted proteins | sample CoawatmetaG10DNA_FD_187512 | JGI IMG/M metagenome (GOLD analysis project Ga0209482, IMG submission 187512) | Marine microbial communities from the West Antarctic Peninsula - Coastal water metaG104-DNA (SPAdes) (version 2) | ecosystem: Environmental > Aquatic > Marine > Coastal ...
ACTTTTAAGCCCTGTCTTCTCTCGATGGTTTCAATAAAAGTTGAGGCCTCTAATAGGCTCTCGTGTGTTCCAGTATCAAGCCAAGCATAGCCTCTACCCATAAGCTCAACACATAGTCGCTCTTCGCTCATATACATTTGATTAACGGTAGTAATCTCTAACTCGCCTCTACCAGAGGGCACAACTTCACAAGCCTTCTTAACGACATCATTAGGATAAAAGTAAAGACCAGTTACTGCATAGTTACTTTTAGGAACTTCTGGCTTCTCTTCAATGCTAAGTGCTTTGCCGGTGGCATCAAAATCAACCACCCCATAGCGTTCAGGATCATTAACATGGTAACCAAACACGGTTGCCATTTTTTTATTTTTGGCATTACTAACAGCGTTAGTCAACATATCAGTTATACCATGACCGTAATAAATGTTGTCACCTAGGATTAAACAAGCATTGTCATCACCAATAAAATCCTTGCCCAAAATAAAGGCTTGAGCCAAGCCATCAGGAGAGGGTTGCACAATGTATTCAAACTTCATACCAATATCAGAGCCATCACCAAGGAGATGTTCAAACCTTGGCAGGTCTTCAGGGGTAGAGATAATCAAGACTTCTTGTATCCCAGCCAACATTAAAACCGACAATGGATAATAAATCATTGGTTTATCATAAATGGGCATTAATTGCTTAGATATGGTTTTGGTAATTGGGTAAAGCCGAGTACCAGATCCACCTGCCAAGATAATCCCTTTCATTACAGATTTGTGTGTTTTACTCATTAGTTGTCCAATAGTCTTTAATCCATGGAGATGGCTGAATGTGTCGATACCATTTTCCGCTGCGCCCTATAATTGCCTCGGGTGGGTTGGGCAATCCATGAAACAAAATAACCCGAGCGCCCTTGGGCACTGATGGAGCCACGAACCAAGATTTAAACCAGGACGGGCAGCATTTATACTTAAAGCTCGGGACCCAGTCATCTGGCCAAAATTCTAGTTTACCTAGTTTTTCAATTTCTCTTGATAAATACGCCTGCTCATGGCGCACCTCATTTTTTACTTGTTCAGAGTTCCTCTCAAAGTACTCAAGTATTTGTGGGTATTGTCCAATTTCAAATCGAAATACTGAAGAGTTCCCCTCTTTTTTCTTTGAATTCTTTTTATCATGTGCAATTAAAAAATCACCCACTTGACTAAAGAATACATCCAGGTTTCCAACAATTACTACGTCTAAGTCAAGAAAAAGTGTTGGTCCAGATAGTCCACCAAAGTCTTTCTTAAATACAGTGAGTTTCCTCCAGCCACGCTCAGGTGATCCAGTGGGAAGGCTTAGCTCAGGGAGTTCTTGTATCTCTACCTCGGGCCTAATACCTTTAGTATTTTCAGTAAAACATACAAATCTGAACTTGGAGTCTAAATTTCGAGACACCATTGCATATAGACGATTTACATATTCTACTGGGAACTTGTCCCCCCATTTCATGCAAATAATATTCATAGCTTGATTAGAATTTAAGGCCCTATATTGCAAGAAAAATTATTAATATTAGAGGCGAGAGTCCTATTTATCAGATTATGTAAATAAACATATTTAATTATATAGCATAGTTAAAAAAACAAAAAGGAAAATTATCACTACTCGTTAAAACACATATGCACTAATATAGTTAAAATTGTAGACGTTTATCTACTTATTTTTGGTTCAGTTGCTCTTAAGAGGAATTGGCAGTTAATAGTATCTACAACGCTAAATATTAAAATGTGTTCATTCGTTGAACACTTGCCACAATTATGATAGAATAAGCATTCGAAAGACCTTTTATTGTGCAATTTTTCTTGTGTGCAATACTGCGGTAGCCTGCCTACTATTTAATCTATTTTAATTTTCCATAGCTATTGAATAATAAAAATACACATCTTGATCTGCTTCGTAAGTTAGAATCAAACCCTGAGTGCACTCAAAGAGAGCTCTCCAGAGAGATGGGGATTAGCCTAGGCAAGGTAAACTACTGCATGCAAAAACTGATTGAAAAGGGGTGGGTAAAACTAACAAATTTTAGTCGTAGTTCAAATAAATTGAGCTATATGTATCTTCTCACTCCCAAAGGAATGGAACAGAAGGCAAAGCTCACCACATCATTTCTAAAAATAAAGTTGGAAGAGTTTGAGATACTAAAAGATGAGATCAGTCAGCTAAAACATGACAAAAAGAAAATGGATAATGAAGGGTAATAAAATCTACTCTTGAAGCGATTCTTTGCCTTAATAATTCTATAAACATGGCACAAACTGTAGATATAATTTTATGAAAGATTATTTTAATATTTGGAATTATCTAAGTAGACGTAAAAAACAGCAATCTTTAATAGTTATTTTATTAATGGTAATCTCGTCAATATCAAAAGTGATAAGTACGGGCTTTATTCTGCCAGTATATTGAAAGCTAATTTAGAGGAGTAAAAAATGAATTCTAAAAATAAGGCCTTTTTTTATGAAAATGGGTATGTATTAATTAAAAATGTTATCCCAGATATTCAAGAAGCCCAAAAAGAGATTTTGGCAATGGTTGAAATGGCTAAGGTTGGTAAACTCAAATCTGCAAGATCGTTTAGGTATTACCCAAAATTTATAGATGGAGATAATGTGTCACAAATTGATTTACCGTGGGAAGACAATGCCTCGTTGACTGCTACTAAAAAATCGATAGAAAGTGTTGATTTTAAGGGCTTATTCAAGGATCATATTAATGCAGATTTTTCATCATACGTTTCAAAATGTTTTCGGATGCATGTTACAAGTCGTTTCTTTAAATATATGCAGCCTTGGCACAGGGATGTAGAAGATTTTGATGGTGAATCTACTCCTCTCAACATTAATTCTAACGACTCACTTGGTGCTCTCAGGATGAATTTGTATTTTTTTGATGAGAGTGGTTTTCAGATTGTTCCAAAAACTTATAAGCCGCTTTATATGGACAGAATTGCTGAGCGAGAAATATGGGTGGCTGGCAAACTAAATTGTAAGTCAGACTTGAATAATGCACATATTATAAGAGCATCTGCAGGTGATATATTAATTTTCCACCCAGATATTTTGCATCGAGGTTGGTGCGCCCAAAAGAGAGCAAGTTTCCATGTTGATCTAATTGCTGAAAATTCAAAATCGCTGATTAAAATTAAAAATTATCCAGATAACTTTAATTGTCAACCTGATGAAAAGTTTTCTGAAAGGAAGAAGCTGACGCCGAAAGTTAGCATCTTTGATCGTCTTCTCAGCTTAGTGTTGTATCTGTCTCCTCTGCCCTCACTTCAATATTACAGATTTTTATTTAAAAAGCCGGATTATATGATAAATAACTTTATTCAGCGCAATTCGATTTTCATGAAAGAGCGAAAGTGACTACATTAGTAGAGTACTTTCATTATGTGTGAATAAGATTGTTTTTCGGGTTTAGAAAGTGTCTGGTGAAATCTAGTAAGTCCAGTCTTATTAAGAGTCGACTTTAGATGAAGAAAGTAATAACGGATACTGATTGTAAATTCATATCTAAGTGTCTTTTAGTAGATTTACTTTAAATGAATATTAAATTTTCAAGATTTAAAAAAATAGCTAACTAAGTTGGAAATATAGATGCAGAGTAACTTGATAAAAGGAAAGAACTGAAATGAATAAAATACTACGGTTAGATATATTTTTATGAAAGATTATTTTAACATTTGGAATTTTTTAAGTAAACGTAGAAAATGGCAATCTTTAATAGTTCTTTCATTAATGGTAATCGCATCAATATCAGAAGTGATAAGCATAGGCTCTATTCTTCCATTTCTAGGAGTTATTACATCACCTGATCTAGTTTACAACCATGAGTTAATGACCCCTATTGTTCAATTTTTTGGATGGACTGATCCAGATGAAATTATTTTACCTATAACAGTTACTTTTATAGCTGCTGTTCTTTTTTCAAGCCTTATAAGGCTCCTATTAATTTTTACAGTGTTAAAGTTTTCTTATGCAATTGGAGCTGATTTAAGTATTGATATGTATCGGCGCACACTTTATCAGAGTTATTCTGTCCATATTTCTAGAAACAGCAGTGATATTATTGCTGGGATAATCAATAAGACCTCGATAGTTACGAGTGGAGTGATTACGCCATTGTTATATTTATTTAGTTCCACCTTCATACTGACAAGTATTTTATTTACGTTATTTATTATTGACCCTCTAATAACTTCAATTTCGATAAGTTTTTTTGGCTTTCTCTATCTTTTAATTTATATTTACGTTAAAAAGTCTTTAGACATTAATGGCCGACGTATAGCTCACGAATCAAATAAGATTGTAAAATCTTTGCAAGAAGGTTTAGGGGGTGTTCGCGACGTCTTACTTGATAATAGTCAAGAATATTTTTGTAAACTATATAGAGATGCAGATATACCTTTGCGACATGCGGCTGCGACTAATGGATTTATAAGTACTGCACCACGTTACTTAATGGAAGCTATAGGGGTGTCATTAATTTCTGGAGTGGCATATGTAATGTCTAAAGAAGCTAGTGGTCTTGCCACAATTATCCCAGTACTTGGAGTTTTTGCAATGGGTGCGCAGCGTATGTTGCCTATCCTGCAGCAAATTTTTGCATCTATAAGTACATTAAGAGGGGCAAAATCATCTTTTAATGATGTTAAGGAATTATTAGAGCAACCATTGCCAGATTATGCCTTTCAACCTGTTCTTAATAAAATAGAATTTAAAAGTAGAATTACACTTAACGAAATTTGTTTTAGATATTCAAAAGAAACGCCTTGGATTGCCAATAAAATCAATTTAACAATAAATAAAGGTGATGTGGTTGGCTTTGTAGGTAAGACTGGCAGTGGTAAGAGTACGTTAGTTGATGTTATTATGGGGTTGCTACAGCCTTCTTCTGGAAAATTATTAGTGGATGATGCGTTAATTTCACCAAACAATTTACGTAATTGGCAATCTCTTATTGCACATGTTCCACAGAGCGTTTATCTCTCTGATGCCAGTGTGCTAGAAAATATTGCATTTGGAGTTTCTCAAAATGATATTGATATAAAAAGAGTAATGCTTTCAGCACAAAAAGCACATATTTTTGATTTCATTCAAAGCCTACCTGAGAAGTTTGAAACAGTGGTTGGTGAACGAGGTGTAAAATTATCTGGTGGACAAAAACAAAGAATAGGCATTGCGAGGGCTTTATATAAAAAATCTGAAGTTATTGTATTTGATGAAGCTACTAGTGCTTTGGATAACAATACAGAAAAATCTGTTATGAAGGTAATTAACGGCCTGGACAATGTTACTATTTTAATCATTGCACATAGAATCTCAACCCTTAGAAACTGTAATAAAATCTTTCATTTAGATGCAGATAATTCTATTAATGAAATAAATTATAATGATCTTTTGAATCAGAAAATATAACGGAGAGCTTAATGTTAAAGAACGCTTCAATTTTAATTACAGGTGGAACTGGTTCATTTGGTAATGCATTTATACCAATGACGTTGGAAAAATATAACCCAAAAAAAATAGTTGTTTTTTCAAGAGATGAAATGAAACAATGGGAAATGGCAAAATTGTTTAAAGACGAGCCTAGAGTTCGTTTTTTGATAGGCGATGTAAGGGATAAAGATAGACTTTACAGAGCTTTAGATGGGATTGATTGTGTCGTGCATGCTGCAGCAACTAAAATTGTACCAACTGCTGAATATGATTCATTTGAGTGTGTTAAGACAAATATAATTGGCGCAATGAATTTAATTGATGTATGTATTGATAAGGGTGTTAAGCGTATAGTTGCACTTTCTACTGATAAGGCGAGTGCACCTGCTAATTTGTATGGCGCAACTAAATTAGTTTCAGATAGACTGTTCATATCAGGAAACTCTTATACTGGAAGTCACGATACAAAATTTTCAGTAGTTCGTTATGGAAATGTTATGGGATCCCGTGGATCAGTTATCCCCTTTTTCTTAAAAATTGCTAAAAATGGAGTTCTGCCAATTACAGATAATAGGATGACCCGTTTCATGATTACTTTAGAAGAAGGGGTTGGGCTGGTATGGGAGGCTTTTGATGATATGGTTGGCGGTGAGATTTATGTAAGAAAAATTCCCTCAATGAAAGTGACAGATGTTGCTAAATCAGTATCTGATACTGCTAAGCAGGAGGTTGTAGGTATTCGCCCTGGTGAAAAGCTACACGAACAAATGATTGGTCCTGAGGATGCGATATATACATATGAGTATCCTGACTATTATAAAATATTACCCTCCATTAATAATTGGAGTAATGATCCACATAGAATTAAGGATGGAAAGAGAGTTCCTGAAAATTTTCTGTATTCTTCTGATAACAACACAGAATGGATGAAAGTAGAGGATTTACAAAGATGGATTAAAAATAATAATAAAATTGGAAGTATTTAATTAATGATTCCTTATGGTAAGCATGATATTAATCAAGCTGATATCAATTCAGTTATTAAGGTCCTGCAGTCAGATTTTTTAACCCAAGGTCCGCAAGTACCTTTGTTTGAAAAAACAGTTTCTAATTATTGTGGATCTCAATATGGAGTGGCAGTAAATAGTGCAACCTCAGCGCTTCATATTGCCTGTTTAGCTCTATCCCTGGGTAAAGGAGATTATTTTTGGACCACTCCAAATTCCTTTGTTGCTTCTGCTAACTGTGGTTTGTATTGTGGTGCAAAGGTTGATTTTGTTGATATTGATGAAAAAACATACAATATTTCAACTTCAGAGTTAGAAAAAAAACTCATTCAAGCAAAAAAAGACAATAAACTCCCAAAGGTTTTAATTGCCGTTCATTTTGCTGGACAGTCTAGTGATATGAAAAAAATTAAATCTTTGGGGGAAAAATATAGATTTCGTATTATTGAAGATGCATCTCACGCTATTGGAGGTAAATATCTAGATAAACCTATTGGGGGTTGTCAATATTCGGATATTACGGTTTTTAGTTTTCATCCAGTAAAAATTATAACAACAGCAGAAGGTGGTTTAGCAACAACAAATTCAAGAGAATTGTCAGAAAAAATGCAACTATTAAAAGAGCATGGTATTACTCGAGATATAGGTTTAATGAATAAAGAGTCAGAGGGCGATTGGTACTATCAACAAATTAATTTAGGCTTTAATTACCGTATGACTGAGTTACAAGCAGCTTTAGGTATTAGTCAAATGCAGAGGCTTGATGATTTTGTTACTAGGCGTAATATCCTTAGAGAGAGATATGACAAATTATTAGATGGCATGGCATTAGTTAAACCTAGTCAATTTGAAGATGGTTTGTCAGCAATGCATCTTTATCCTATAAAAGTTAGAAATAGAAGCAAGGTTTTTAATAAACTGAGAAAAAGCGGTATTGGTGTAAATGTGCATTATATCCCAATACATTTTCAGCCCTTCTATGCGTCGTTAGGTTTTAATTCAGGTGATTTTCCAAAATCTGAATCATTTTATGATCAAGCAATTAGCCTACCAATCTTTTCTTCAATGACTTTTGACCAGCAAAATAATGTTGTTTTAATGTTAAAAGAAGCACTTAAGTCAGTGTAATAATTTCACAAGATATTAAAAATATATGCTTGTCAGTTCTTCAATTACATTATAACTATCTAGATTACCAGTTAATGTGAGTCACAGTTTTTTTAAAAGAAGCGAGGAAGTCACCAGTATGATGAATTTGATGGCATACGAAAATGGAGATAATAACTTGATAAAAATTTCAGAAATTATAGGAAAAGATGTATTTGTCTGTGCAAATATTACTGAAAGCCTTAAAAAAAATGGATTGTTGGAAAAGATAAATGGATAGTGTTGTTATTATTCAGGCTAGAACAAGCTCAACACGCTTACCAGGGAAGGTGTTATTGCCTATTTCTTCAATCCCTATTGCAGTCTTAGCGGCCAAAAGAGCGGGTAACACTGAAAAAAAAATAATTATTGCTACTTCAAATGAAGAGACTGATGATGCACTATGTTCAGAGTTAGACAAGAATGGAATCAGACATTTCAGAGGTGACTTAAATAATGTACTTAGGCGTTTTTCAGATTGTATAAAGGGGTTAGATGAAGATACAATAATTTTTAGGTTGACTGCTGATAATGTGTTCCCGGATGGAGATTTATTGGATGAGCTTGAGCAAGAATTTATTAATCTTGGTATTGAGTATTTAGTTTGCAATGGTGAAAATTCAGGACTACCTTACGGAGTAAGTATAGAGGTAACAAGAGTTAAATATATAAGAGAGGCTGAAGTAGAAGCTGAGTTAGTTGGTGATTTTGAGCATGTAACCCGTTATATTAAAAGGAAATATGGAGAGATCTATTATAAAGTTTATAAAAATTTAAATTTAGGGAGTTATAGCGCAACAATCGATACATTTGAAGATTACATGGCTATATTAAAAGTTTTTAAACATTTTGATAATCCTTTGCGAGTTGGCTGGAAAGAGTTATCAAATAAGTTAAAAGAGATTGATAGCCACAAAATAATAAACTCTACTGTGGAAAAATTTGTACTTGGAGGCGCTCAGTTTGGCCTTTCTTACGGTATTAATAATAAAATAGGAAAGCCAAAAGTTAAAGATGTTTATGAGATTGTAAAAAAAGCTATTTACAATGGTGCTATATATATTGATACTGCAAGAGAATACGGTGAAAGTGAATTTGTTTTAGGAGGGGTACTAAAATCTGATTTAAAATTAAGATCCAAAGTTATTACCAAACTATCAGCTCTTAATGAATGCCAGCAGAATGAAAGACAAAAAGTAGTTGAATTCTTTGTTAAAGGAAGTGTTTTTGAGTCATGTGTTAAATTAAATACGCAAACATTAGATTGTTTAATGCTTCATCGATTTGAACACCTTCATCAGTGGAATAAGGTCGTTTTAAAAACTTTAATATCCCTGAAAAAACAAGGTTATATTGACAAATTGGGTGTATCTGTCGAAAGCCCAGAAGAGCTGATTAAAGTCCTTGACTATTGTGAAATTGAATTTATACAAATGCCTTTTAATATTCTAGATAATCGATGGGAGGAGGGTATAAATAAAATTATTAAAACTAAAGTGAACAGGGATTTAGTAGTGCACGCGAGAAGTGCCTTATTACAAGGATTATTGGTTAGCAAAGATGAAGACTTATGGAAACGGGCAAATGTGAAAAGTTATGATATTGTTAACTGGTTAGAATCATGTTGTATAAAGCACAATAGAAGTTCAGTTGTTGACTTATGCTTAACATATGTAAGGTCACAGTCTTGGGTTGATGGCGTTGTTGTCGGTATGGAGACTTTGAGTCAACTTGATCAAAATTTGAGTATTTTTGGAAATCAATTAATGAAAGATGATGAAATTAAAGACATAGCTTTTTCAAAACCTAGCTTGTCAGAAAATACGTTAAATCCATCGAATTGGAGAAAATAAGTTGTTTATTTTAAAAAATAAAATCATATTAGTTACTGGCGCTACAGGCTACCTTGGAAGTATCATAGCAGAGGGTTTGGCCAAGGCAGGTGCAAAAGTATATATTAATGGACGAACCGAAGATTCAGTAAATAAGAGAGTGAATTCACTTATAAAGAAAGGGTACAAGGCTAAATCAGCCGTATTTGATATAACTAATTATAAGCAAGTAGATAGATTTTTTTCTAATTTTGATGAAGATGTTATTGATGCACTAATTATAAATGCATACAACGGAAAAGGTGGAACTACTGCCACTTCCTCTGTACAAGACTTTAGAGATAGTTATGAAATATCAATGGTAGCAACACATAATTTATTTCAGAACTCTCTTCCATATCTTCAATCTGCTAAAAATAAAAATGGAGATGCATCTGTTGTCAATATTTCATCTATGTATGGAATGGTTAGTCCGGATATAAGTATTTATGGTTCTGAGGAAGGGTCTAACCCACCATTTTATGGGGCTTCAAAAGCGGCATTAATTCAGTGGACAAAATACACTGCATGTGAATTCGCCCAAAAAGGAATTCGAATTAATTCAGTATCTCCAGGAGCCTTTCCTCAGGAATTAGTTAGAAAAAATTATCCAGATATGTATAAAGCAATTGAAAATAAAACCCCAATGAAAAGAGTAGGTCTGCCAGAAGAGTTGATTGGCCCTGTTGTTTTCTTAGTGTCAGAATCAGCTAGTTTTGTCACTGGTATAAATTTACCCGTAGATGGTGGTTGGACTGCCTGGTAAATATGTATATTACATTTAGAGTGGACGCATCTTTAAAAATGGGTACAGGTCATTTAATGCGTTGCTTGACGTTAGCTAATGAATTAGAACAGCAAAACCATAAAATTGTTTTTATTTGTAGAAAATTAAAGGGAAATCTTATTTCTTTAATTAAGTATCCAGTATTGGTGTTATCAAATAATGATAAACTTCAATCAGATGATTTATATTTAAACTGGCTGGGGGCAACACAAGAAAAAGATTCAGAGCAAGTGATTAGAGTTATTCCACAAAATACAGATTTATTGATTGTTGATAGTTATGCTTTAGATGAAATATGGCATAAACGATTAAGGCCATATACAAAAAAAATTATGGTGATTGATGATTTAGCAGATAGGCGTTTTGATTGCGATATATTGTTAAATCAAAATTTGGGCATAAAGCGAGAAAATTATAAGGAAAATGTCCCAGTTAATTGCGAGTTACTGCTAGGGTGTGATTATGCTTTATTAAGGCCAGAGTTTTCAAATTTAAGAGAAAAGGCGTTAGAAAAAAGAAAAAATACCAAAGAAATTAAAAATATTTTGATAAGTTTTGGTGGCTGCGATTCTGAAAATATTACTTATAATATTTTGAAAGAGATTGGTACTGAATTTGATATTGTGGTTGTTTTAGGAAAATCATCACCACATAATGAGCTGATACAAAACTATGCTAAAGATAAGAATATTAAGGTGATTATTAATGCAAGCAATATGGCAGAATTAATGTTAGATGCAGATTTAGCATTTGGTGCAAGTGGATCCACTTCATGGGAGAGATGCTGTATGGGGTTGCCAACTTTACTATTTGTTACAGCAGATAATCAAAGGAAAATTGCAGATAACTTAGAGCAATTGGGCGCAGTTAAAATTATTGTTAATTTGGAAGAAAATTTAATTAATTTTTTGAATAATTTTTCTATTTGGAAAGCTATGTCAGAAAAAGCACAAATTATTTGTGATGGAATTGGAGTTAAGAGGATAAAAATATGATTGAAATAAACGGCCAGGTGCTAAAGAATTATGGAAAGCCTTTTATTGTTGCAGAAGCAGGAATTAATCATAATGGAGAGTTAATTAAAGCCTTTGAAATGATAGAAGCTGCCAAGCAATCGGGTGTTGATGCAGTGAAATTTCAAACTTTTAGAGCTGAAGAGTTTTGTGGTGATAAAGCACAAATGTTTACTTATCAATCGCAAGGTCAGAAGATAACTGAATCTATGTTTGAGATGTTTAAGCGCTACGAATTTGAATATGATGAATGGTTACAAATCAAACAAAAATGTAATGATGAAAATATTTTTTTTCTGTCAACTCCACAAAATCGGTCTGATTTAGATTTATTATTAGAATTAGGCTTATCTGTAATCAAAGTGGGTTCTGATGACTTCACTAATTTACCGTTACTGGAGGATTATTCAACAACAGGACTACCAATAATTGTATCTTGTGGAATGTCTGATTTAGCAGAAGTTCATCAAGCATTAGAAACTATTGGCACTTCCAAGGGTTATCCTACTATCCTATTACTTTGTACCTCCCAATATCCAACTCCACCAGAAGATGTAAATTTATTAAAATTTAAGACACTGGCAAATACTTTTCCTAATTTAGTTTTAGGATTTTCTGACCATACAAGAGGAAGTTTAGCCTCATCTTTAGCGGTTGGGTTTGGCGCTGTTTTTTTTGAAAAACACTTTACATTAGATAATAATTTACCTGGGCCAGATCATTGGTTTTCTGAAAACCCTGAAAATTTAAAGGCTTGGGTTAAGTCTATTCATCAATCTTATATAATGATGGGTAATGCTATAGTGGAGCCAACCTTAAAAGAGCTAGAGATGAGAAAACTTGCAAGACGTAGTATTGTTATTTTAAAAGATATCAGACAGGGTGATAAGCTTACCGAAGAGAATATTGGCTTAAGAAGGGCAGGGAATGGACTAGGACCTACCTTAATTAAAGAAATACTAGGCTCTCTTGCTTCACGCGAATTACTCAAAGGCAATTTACTGGAACTAAAAGATGCTCAGTAAGATAATTCAGAAAATATTTACTAAACTTACAACATTTAAAGCCAACCCTTATCATCCATTGGTTTGGATAAATGGTAATCCTAAAATTGGAAAAAACGTAGTTATTTCAGGCTTCTCCGAAATAAATGCGAAGCATGTAAATATCACTATTGGTGATAACTGCGATATTGCTTCTTTTGTTGCAATCAATGCCGCAGATTCTCATAATAAATGTCTTGGCTTATCAAATGAAATAGAAAGAAAAGATATTTTTATTGGTAACAACGTCTTTATAGGGTCACATTGTGTTGTTAAGGGCGGGGCAAAGATAGGTAATTACTGCGTTATTGGGGCAGGCACAATTGTTGATGCTATCGACATTCCTGATTATTCTTTAGTTGTTGGAAATCCGATGGTTGTTAAGATTGGTTACTATAGAAGTGATTGAACATAACAAGCCTACTTTAGGAAAACAAGAACAACTGGCGGCTTTTAAGGTACTTGAATCCGGATATATTGCACAAGGTATTGAGGTTAGAAGGCTTGAAGATGAACTTTGTGATTTTTTAGGTTTGCCAGAGCAGCATGCAGTTGCTTTATCTAGTGGGACATCTGCATTATTCATGGCTCTTTGGTCTATAGAGTCCAAAAATAAATCTATTGCAATGCCTGTGTATGTATGCTCGTCACTTCGTAATGCTGCAGCAATGGCAAATGCGCAAGAAGTTCTAATAGACAATGAAAAAGACAGTCCAAATATTTGTCTAGATAAATTGAAAGAGAGTAATGCAAATATTGCTATTATTCCGCACATGTTTGGGTTACCAAATGAAATTAGTAGTATTAAAGATATTGATATTATCGAAGATTGTGCTCAATCGTTGGGAGCCTCGATTAATAATAAAAAAACAGGATTAATTGGTAAGGCCAGTATTTTTTCTTTTTACGCAACAAAGTTAATAACCTCTGGTGGTCAAGGTGGGATGTTTGTTTCAAAAGATAAAGATTTAGTTGATAAAGTTAGGGATTATCGTGAGTTTGACTGCCGAAGAGATGAAAAGCATAGATTTAATTTTCAAATGACAGATATTCAGGCCTCTATTGGCAGGGCTCAGTTGCAACAATTACCTTTTTTTCTAGAAAGAAGACGAGAAATATTTTCAATGTATAAAAAATCAGGTTTAGAATTAATAGAAAGCGAAGCTAACTCGCCTGTACATTATCGAGCTGTGATAAGGGTAAAAAATCCTTTAAATGTTAAAGGTAGGTTGTTAAAACAAGGTATTAAAACAATAATTCCTATTGAGGATTGGGAGCTACTCAGTAATGACTTGAAGTATAAAAATGCCTTCAATTTAACTCAAACAACTCTTTCTTTGCCAATTTATCCTTTATTATCAAATAAAAATGTTTTATATATTATTAATCAATTAAACAAAATTTTAAAATGATTTTAACTGCTCATCAGCCAACATATATCCCTTGGCTTGGAACATTCCATAAAATTTTATTGGCAGATGTGTTTTGTTTTTTTGATATTGCACAGTATCAAAAAAAAGAGTGGGATAATAGAAATAAAATATACACTCATAATGGTGAGTTAATGCTCAGTGTTCCAACTAAGTCACAAAAACATTTTGATAAGACTATTGGAGAAATAGAGGTTAATAATGAAACTAATTGGGCAGAAAAACAATATAAATCAATTTTTCTAAACTATAAAAACCACCCATTTTTTGAAAATCACAAGATCTTTTTAGAGGATATGTATTTAAATCAACGGTGGAGTTTGTTAGTTGATCTAAATGTTTATTTTTATAAGTATATCTTGGGGTTACTCGATCATAATATTCCAATTATAATGGCGAGTGATTATAACTTCCAAGGAAAAAAAAGTGATTTAGTATTAGATATGTGCCAAAAACTAGGCGCCTCAACTTATATTTTTGGCGGAGAAGGTGAGGGGTATGCTAATAAAAATACTTTTGATAATTTAAATATTGATTTAATTTTTCAAGAGTACAACCATCCTTCGTATGTGCAATATAAAAATAATAAAGATTTTATTTCTCATTTGTCAATATTAGATCTAATAATGAATGCTGACAACAAGGATGTTAAAAGTATAATTTTAGAAAATAATTTAATCATATAGGTAATATAAATGTTTACAAAATCAAAATGCTCAACAGATAACAAATTAGCTAATTTTTCAAAGTATGTTAGAAGGCAAACCTTAGCTAGATTTATGGTTCAAAATGAATTATTCAAAAAACAATTAAATATTAAGGGTAGCATTGTAGAGTGTGGGGTTCATCATGGTGGTGGAGTTATGGCTTGGGCTAAAATTTCAAGTATTTTAGAGCCATATAACTATCATAGAAAAGTTATAGGTTTTGATACGTTTGAAGGTTTTCCATCTATTGCAGAAATAGACAAAGAAAATCCTCAAGTAAAAACTGGAATGTTTTCTGTGGACTACGAAGTTTACGAAGAGTTATCTGAATGTATTGGAGAGTTTAACAATAATAGGTTTCTTAATAATGTTGATAAAATTGATCTGATTAAAGGTGATGCAAATATTACCATTCCTCAATATATAGACAATAATAAACATCTTTTAGTTTCACTTTTGTATCTTGATTTTGACATTTATGAGCCAACTAAAACAGCACTTAAATATTTTTTACCTAGGATGGGTAAAGGCTCCATTATTGCTTTTGATGAGATTAACAATGAAGATTGGCCAGGAGAAACAATGGCAATGTTAGAGAGTTTAAATATTAATAATTACAAGATTGAATCCTTTCCTTTTGAGCCTAATATATCTTTTATACAATTATAAATCAAGGTAACTTTAATGAGTTTTTCGAATGAATGGGATGGGATATATAATAAGAACCTGCAGCTCACATCTTGGCCTTGGTCAGACTTAGTTTCTTTAGTGTGTCGACACTGTAAAGGTGCGATAAGTGAAAATGGAGTAGTGTTTGAGTTGGGTTGTGGTGTTGGGCCTAATATTCCGTTTATACAATCTCTTGGTATGGTTTACTATGGTGTTGATGGAAGTAAAACTGTAGTTGAAAAGCTTCATCAAGAGTTTCCAGAATTAAAAGATAGGGTTGTTACTGGAGATTTTACTTTAAGGGATAGTTTTTCAATTTTACCAAAGGTTGATATAGTTATTGATAGGGCTGCAGTTACTCATAACGACCAACAGTCTATCGAAAAAATTTTAAAAAATAGTCTTAATGTGCTGCAATCTGGTGGTCATTTTATTGGCATTGATTGGTTTTCAACTAAGCATTCAGACTTTATGTTGGGTAAAGGTAGTGTTGATCCTTATACTCGTAAACATATAACACACGGTCAATTTGAAAATGTCGGTAATGTTCATTTTTCTGATGAAGAACATTTACGCTCTCTATTTTCGAGTTTTGATATAATATCTCTTGAAGAAAAGGTAATTAATATTTATGAACCAAAGAATAACCATCTGTTTGCGTCATGGAATATAGTAGCAAGAAAGAAATAGGAAAAACTATTCTAGTAGTTGCAGCACATCCTGATGATGAAGTGTTGGGCTGTGGGGGAACAATAGCAAAACTGACGCAACAAGGCTTAAAGGTTTACGTTGTATTCTTGGCTGATGGGGAGTCTTCTAGAGGCAATATTGTAGATATAGATAACCTTATCCTACAAAGAAAGAAAAATGCTATGAAGGCCTTAAAAGTACTAGGATGTACTTCTGTAGATTTTTTGGATTTTCCCGACAACCGACTTGATTCATTAGATCTTTTGGATGTTGTTAAAAGGATAGAAGGTTTTATTGATGCGTACAAGCCCTATAAAATTTTTACCCATTATGCTCATGATTTAAATATAGATCATCAAATCACCCATAATGCAGTAGTCACTGCATGTAGACCAAAACCAGGGTATTGCGTCAGAGAGTTGTTATTTTTTGAAGTGCCTTCATCTACAGAGTGGGGCTTATTCAAAACATTCTCACCTAATTACTTTGTAGATATTTCAGATACTTTGTCGCTTAAGATTAATGCGTTAAATGCTTACAAAAATGAGCTACAGCCATTTCCACATCCTAGATCTATTAAAGCAGTAGAGTCTTTGGCTTGCTATAGAGGGGTGTCATCTGGGTGTAGAGCTGCTGAGGCTTTTATAATTGGACGTAAAATAGAAAGATAAATTGGGTTACGATATGTTTAAAGTTTTAATTACTACTGTTCCTTTTGGGAATAAAAATAGATTGCCATTAGATTTGCTTGAAAAATCTAATATTGAATATTTAATAAATCCTTTAAATAAAAAACTGACAGAATCTGAATTGGCAGAAATGGTGACTGATTTTGATGCCATTATTGCTGGAACTGAGGAAATATCTGAAAAAGTAATGAATAATGCTACTAAATTAAAGCATATTTCTCGTGTTGGTATTGGTCTTGATAGTGTGGATTTGTTAGTAGCAGAAAAAAAAGGAATTAAAGTGTCTTATACGCCAGATGCACCTGCACCTGCCGTTGCAGAATTAACTATTGGCATGATGCTCACTTTATTGCGCTCAACGCATGTCTCTAATTCGCAAATGCATCATGGAAAATGGTATCGTTTTTCTGGAAGGCGTTTATCAAACGTTACTATAGGCGTTATAGGTGTTGGGCGAATAGGTGCTGGTGTCATAAGGCACCTACAAAGTTTCGGCTCACCAAATGTTCTAGTAAATGATATATCTGATGCACCACATAAATTGAATTTACCTATTAAATGGGTAGACAAAGAGCAAATTTTCAAAGATGCAGATATTATTACTCTTCATCTTCCATTAACTGGAATAACTAAAGATTTAATTAAAAAGAAGCAGTTGATGTCTATGAAAGAAGATGCAATTATTATTAATACTTCTCGTGGTGGAATAATTAATGAAAAAGATCTTTATGAAGTGATGCAATCTGGCCATTTAAGTGGAGCTGCCATTGATGTTTTTGAACATGAGCCTTATGATGGCCCTTTAAAAGATATAGAAAGATGTTTATTAACAGCACATATGGGGTCTATGTCGGTTGATTGTAGGACTAGAATGGAGATTGAAGCTACAGAAGAGGTAATTCGTTTTTTAACAGGTGAACCACTTGTGGGAGAGGCTCCAAAAGAGGAATATGATGTTCAAAGGATAGGCTTATGAGTAATATACTTAAAAATATTTTAGTGATTGGTGGTTCTGGATTTATGGGTAGCCACACTGCAGATGAGCTCAGTAAAAGTGGAAAGGTAGTTAGTATTTTAGATAAACATCCATCCCCTTGGATCAGGGATGACCAAACTATGATAGTTGCTGATGCGATGGATTCAGATATTTTAGAATCATCTATGCAAAATATTGACTGTGTGTATTACTTTGCAGGCATTGCTGATATTGGTGAAGCTAAATCCAACCCATATAATACAATCGAAATAAATATTATGGGACTTACTAAGGCTTTAGAGGCGGCAGTTAAATATAATGTTAAGAAGTTTATTTATGCCTCAACTATGTATGTTTATAGTTCGCATGGCTCTTTTTATAGGGCAAGCAAGCAAGCAGCAGAAATCATAATTGAAGCATATCAGGAAAACTATGGAATAGATTTTGTTTTCTTGAGATATGGATCTTTGTATGGACCAAGATCTCAAGATTGGAATGGTATTAAGGGCTTTGCGCAGCAAGTTATAAAGACTGGTAACTTAAAATACTCAGGAAATGGTTCAGAAGTTAGAGAATATATTCATGTATTAGATGCGGCAAAGTTGAGTGTAAAGGCGTTACAGGAAGAATATAAGAATAGAGCCATAACAGTAACAGGTCAGCAATCTATTAAAGTATCTGACATGTTTTCTATGATTTTTGAGATTGAAGGAAAAGAGGTCAATATTAATTATATGAATGACAATAAGGACTCAAATCACTATGGAAATACTCCCTATAGATACACGCCAAAGACTTCAATGAAAATAATACCAAATGAGTTTGTTGACTTTGGACAAGGTTTATTAGATATTGTTGAAGAGATTCATAATAGCTTATGAACTTGTTATGAATTTAGACAAGTTCAAGTTAATATTTTGGGATTTTGATGGCGTTATTAAGGAGTCGGTCTCAATTAAGACAGATGCATTTGTAGAGTTGTTTCGACCTTATGGTAATGATGTTTGTACTATGATTAAGCAGCACAATGTTGACAAGCAGGGCATGTCGAGATTTGATAAGATTCCTTTATATCTAAAATGGTCTAATATAACTCCAACAAGTGTAAGAGTTGATGAAATGTGTGCTAAATTTAGTACGATTGTAAAAAACAAGGTGATAAATTCAGCATGGGTTCCTGGAGTTGAGAAGTTTCTTTTTAGTAATAAGGGGAAATATATATTTATAATGGTTTCAGCTACACCCCAAGGTGAGCTGGAAGATATATGTGAATCTCTTAAATTGAATAAAGAATTTACTAAACTGTTCGGATCACCTGCTACTAAATCTAGCTCGATAAAAATGAGTATGCTTGATTATGGTATTCCAGCTGAAGCATGTCTGATGATTGGTGATGCATTAGCCGACATTGATGCTGCAAAAGACAATAATATTAGCTTTATTTTTCGCAAACATCAGTTCAATCAGAATCTAAATATTGGTTCTGACATCCAGGTAATTAATGATTTTAACTATGAATAAGCTTTGCCTAGAAGACTTATAAGAATGGAATTAGTTATTGTACAATCTGTCAATGATTTTTCTTCATTAAAAAAACTTCTTTCAGCGTCTACTGATATTTTAGTACTTGAGCAAAGTGTAATGGTTGTGTTGGATAAAAAAGGAGTGAAGTATAAGGTAATTGAAGATTATTACAGTGCAGATCAGTATGTTCAGGATTCTTATATTTACCATAAAAAAGTGGAAAGTCTGTTTTCTCAGCTAGATAAGGTATGTGAGAATATATCAAACTTTCCATATGCATACAGTGGAAATGAATCTTATCTATTAACATGGTTTGATGACTTGTTGTATTTAGAAAAATTAATACAGACTCTTCAAAATAAATATGAAAAAATATTTTTGTATGCAACACATAAGCCAAAAAAAATATCAAATAATCTGCTTAATTTTGAAAAATTAAACTCTTATAAGATAAATGGCACCATTTCAATTCCAGTAGAAAGATCAACTAAGAGAAGGGTTCAATTAATTTACAATTCTATTGATTTATGTTTTGTAAAAGATATGCATAGCTCACAGAAACGTATCCCTCTTAAACAAAAAATAAAACGATTTTTTAATAGATTATATTGGTATATTGACAGAAAAGTTCATATGAGTAATAGTCCATGGACCTTTAATACAAGCTTTAGAAAAAGCCTATATGTGATTCAAGGTGCATACGAGGTGTTATATTTAAAAAAATATTTATCTGGATTTCAATATTTAAATCCAGTCACGAAGCTTAGGCAAAATATTGCAATGGAGAGGCCCATCGATATGTTGGGCATTTCTATCGATAATATTTTAAAAAGTTTTATGAAGGAGCACTTTTATTTCTTAGGTGGATATTTTGATTTAATCATCAATTCATACCATTTAGAAGTGGTTGGTAGAATAAGCTCTTTTAAAGAGCAATTTGAGTATTCAATTCAAAAAGATAAGCCTAATCTTTTGTTGCTTTCTGTTGGCACTAGGGATGTTTTTGACGTAGTTTGTTGTCATGTTGCGAACTATTATAAAATTCCAGTGATTCTATTTCAGCATGGAGGGACTAGTATATTTAGCCCTAGCGCTTATCAGAAGAGTGTGGAGTACAATCAAAAAGTGTTAAAGACTTTGGTTGTTCAATCTGGCAAAGAGGGAGATAAAATTCAGAATAAAGAAACCATGATTCTGCATATGGGATCAATTCAAATGTATGAAAAAAATCATACTTCATATGTTAAAAAACCCTCTAAGGATATTCTTTTTTGTTTAGGCCCAGACGCAAACGTTACATTTAGATTCTTGTTACATCACTATAGTATTAATAAGAAACATCAGCAGTCTGTTGATGTCTTGTCTACAATAGAAGATATCACTTTGCCCGTTGATATAAAGCTACACCCTACTGGCGAGAAGAATAGTTATGAGTGTTATAAAAATATAATTAAAAATAACCAATACAAAAATGTAACTATCCTTTATGGAGGTTTTGCTGAAGTTGTGTCGACTAATTATAAGTTGATTATTATAGATTTTCTTGGTTCAGCTATTGCTAAGCATGTTTTCTGTTTAAAAATTCCTGTAATTATTTATGATATTGATTTCGATAAGAGAGGGGTAAGTGTAAGTGATGATGTTTTATTTGACCTTTGTAGGCGATGTTATATAGCAAGAAACAAGAATGAGTTACGTGAGATTTTAGATAGATATAAAGCTGGAAATTTACCATCAAAATGGAGTGTAGATTTTATTGATAAATATGTGTACCCAGTTGAAAATGGCAATCCAGGTGAAAATATTGCCAGATATATTGATAGTCTTTGCGTTGAATAATATATAGAGGCTAGTTTTACCTAGAAATAATAGGATTAATCCCTGTTAAAGGGTTTAAGTTTGAATCATATAAGCACGTTATTGATATTCAAAACTCAGTCATTGGTACTGAGCGTATTTTTTGGTCACCTTAGAAGATATGGATATAGAGATTCCATATGATAAGAAAAAAGACTGCACTATTTTTGTTAATCCACATGTACAATCAACACATATGGATAGAGGAAAAAGTGTAATTACCATTATGTTTGAAAATGATGATTATTCACCCCAACATTACGTTAATTTTCCTCAATTAATTAAGAAAATAACAATCAAAGTTGTAAAAGGTTGACTACTGTGTTTTTTGAATTTATTTATGAAAGTTAATAGAAGAGTATTTATAGTTTCAGGCCTACTTTCCTTGTCAGGCTTTCTTTATTGGAAAATACCCTCAATAATAGCTGATGATATTGAATTATTTTTCTCTAATTATGAAAGCGCTATTCCTGCAGAAGATGCATTAAATGTTGATAATCAGATTTCTTTATTTGAAGAAAAGCTGTTTACAATGTTGTCTAGTGAGGGTGTAAACAAGACTGCTACTTTTATTAATCAAATGATTAAGAATGAATATCAATCAGGGAGAGTTAAGCTGATGAATGGCTGGATTGTTTCAGAAATAGAATTAAGTATATTGGCACTTAGAAAGAAGTATGTTTAAAGATTTGAAAGACATTTCCTTTGAATCAACTTTAACATATGATATATGTATTGTTGGTACGGGCCCTGCTGGTATAAGTGTAGCTAAACAATTATTGGACACAGATCGCCGCATTGTTATGCTTGAATCAGGTGGAATACTTCCAGAACTTGAATATCAAAAATTAAATAAAGGAGAGAATTCTGGCCCAAGCTTCTTATCGCTTGATGCCTCTAGAGTTAGATGTTTTGGCGGTGCTAGTAAATTATGGGCAGGTCATTGTAGTCCATTTAAGAGTGACGATTTTGATAAAAAATCTTTCATTCCTTTAAGTGGTTGGCCAATTTCTCTAGATGATTTAAAGATTTATTATAAAGATGCTGCAAAGATGCTGGGCATATCCTATAAAAAATTTTATAATAAAGATTTTTTTCAAGATACCTTTGACGGGATAAGTTTTAAAGAATTTAACAGAGACAACTCTCTTCTATCAGGCAATGTATTTCAAGTTTCTAATTTAAAAAATAGAGATTTTGGCGAAAAATATAAAGCAGATTTTAAATCTTCTGTAAATACCGATATTATTTTTCACTCGACTGTCACTGAGTTGAATTTAAATAGTGAAGGGAAGGATATACAGAGTGTTTCTATTGCTGATTTGGGTGGTAATAAGGCCGTTATTAAAGCAAAAATATTTGTATTGGCTTGTGGAGCTTTGGAAAATCCTCGTATATTATTAGCATCAAAGGAGTATTTTAAAAATGGAATAGGCAATGGCAGTGGATTTGTGGGATCTTGCTTTATGAGCCATCCGGGTATAGGGAATGTGAGTGAACTTCACAAAACTACTCCTGAAGAATGTATCAGTAAAGATAAATATAAGACTGATTATTTTGTTCGATTTGAAATGTCTTCACAAGAAAGGTCAAAACAAAAAGTTTTGAGACACTCTTTTTCTATGAAGCCATATCTAGGTCTTGCTAATCGTAGCACTTATATATCAGGTAGAGTATTTTCCGAATTTGGTAAACTTATTGAAAATTTTAATTTTTTTTCAAGCGTCAAAAAGACCACTTGCAGAGTAGATGGTAAGTATTTATCAAGACTTATGGATTTAACTGTTGGATTAGAGCAGCAACCCAGACTATCAAATAATCTCAGATTACATACGACCAATGATGATTTAGGAGTGCCAAAAATTAACATATACTGGGATGATATAAGTAAGATTGAGAAGGATACTATTATTAAGTCGGTTAAAACCATAGCACGTGAACTTGGTATATTAAATATCGGTAGGATTAAGTTTAAAAGTGAGCTATTAACTGGAGAGTCATATAAAATTAATGACCCGGTCAATCATCATATTGGAACAACCAGAATGTCCAATAATTCTGAAACTGGGGTTGTTGATAAGAATTGTAAGGTTTTTGAAATATCAAACTTGTACATAGCAGGCAGTTCAGTTTTTGCCACTTCATCTATTGTTAATCCGACTTATACAATTATTGCAATGTCTTTAAAACTAGGTGAATATTTAAAAAATATAAAAATATAAGTGTATCAAATGCTGGACTATCTTAAGGCTTGAAAAGTGATTGTCACTTTTTCTTAGGTTATTGAGTTTTTTAGTTAGCATATGCTACTCAATCTAGAAGGAGAAATACCAAAAAAAACATTCGCTTATTATTAGCAAATTTTTTTAATTAAAAAATTGGGGAAAATACTTTAAACATATGGAAAAATATAAAAAAATTAGAAAAACAATGTACAGCGTCCAATTAATGCGTTTTTCGCATTTGATTAATATTAAGTCTCCGTACACACTATTTAAGTCTATTTACTATATTGAAACAGCCTCGTTGTTTTTATTTATTACACAAAAAATTATTAAATCACCAAATTTTATTACTTTTCTATATATCTTAACTGGAGTGATAGGCGCTTTTTTACTGCATAGCTCTCAAGAGATGATGTTTTATCTTGGTATATTTATGGTTTTTACAAAGGGTACACTTGACTGGTCGGATGGGGCTTTAGCGAGGCGTTTAAATAAAACTTCATCGTTAGGCCATGCTTTAGATATTTATGGAGCCGTTGTTAGTGATTCTGCTTTTAGAGTTGCATTTGTTTACTACACTCTTGGCTATTATCCTGATTTAATGTTCTTGTTTCCAATAATAGCATTTATGTTGCTAATTACTAAATTCAATTTATTTTCTGGTTTTATGTATTATAAAAATAATGCAGAAAATCCTTTGGTCAAGGGTAAAGAACTTAGAAATAATGAATTTGAAGAAAACCTTAAAGATTTGAAAAATATTAAAGGTATTGCCAAGTGGTACTATAAGTGTGAACCTTTTTTAGACGCTCGTGCTCGAAGTGTTGACTCTCTACTGTTAATATTATTTATTGATAATATGTTTGATTACGATTTATCAAAATTGTTATTAATTTTATCTGTATTAATAATTTCAAGAGCTGTAGTAATGTATTTAGCTGGCATGTATTTTGCATTTAAAGTTTATACAGAGGATACAGATGGATAAAATATACTGGAATAATTATTATAAACAGCATGGTAAAGATAAGGGTATTAGTAGGCATAGTAGTTTTTCACAATTTTGTTTAGATAATTTTTTTACTGAAAAAGGTATGAATATTATTGAGCTAGGGTCTGGTAATGGCAGAGATGCAATTTTTCTAGCCCACCATGAACATAATGTTATTGCCATTGATCAAAGTACTACTGCAATTGATATTGAGAAACAAAGTTTGGATCTTAAAGTTACTCAGTATTTACACCCTAAAGCATTAGATTTTATTCAAGAAGACTATAGTCAATATGAAAAAATAGATGTATTTTACTCAAGATTTACTATTCACTCTATTACGAAAGGTGATGAAGAGTTATTACTACCAAATATTTATAATGCTTTAAACAGTAATGGTTTGTTTTGTATTGAAGTAAGAACAACCCAAGACCCGCTATGTGGCGTGGGCGAGGCTTGTGGCGATAATACATTTATTACCGATAATCATAAGCGACGATTCATTGACTCTAAAGTATTTCGAGAGCAAGTTAAAAGTTTGGGGTTTAAAGAATTGTATTTTGTTGAGGAGAATAATTTGTCAATTTACAAAAATGATAATCCAGTTTTAATGAGAATTATTTTACAAAAATGATAGATAAAAATAACGATACTTTTAAAATAGCTGTTGAAATCTTAATGGATAATAATATCAATTATTGGGTTTGCCATGGAACATTGTTAGGAATTATTCGTGAAAATAAGCTTTTATCATGGGATCATGATATTGATTTTGCAGTATGGGATGATGAATTCTCTAAAGAAGAAATATTAAAAATATTTGCTACTGATGGACGATTCAAGCAAAAGGTTGTGCTAGAAGAAATAGACAGTTTACATTTTTCTGCAACAGATAAAAGAATAGATATTAATTTTTATAGTAGAGATGCAGATAAGGCATATATTAAATGGGTCGCACTTCCTGAAGGTATTTTTCTTAAGGCCTATTACTTTGCTGTTAATTTTATTGTTACTGATACAAGTATAAGTAACAATATTGAGACCAGTAATGGAAAAATTATAAAGTTTATTAAGTTATTGATAATCATTCCACTAACGTTTGTTAAATTTATTTTGCCAAAATTACTTAAGAATAAGTTGCGTAAAAACTTATATAAAAAACTTATTTCTACTGGCTATAGCTATCCAATGGAATTAATGAAATTTAAAGTGATGAGTTTTTTAAGTATTGATATTATTGTGCCAGTTGAGCCTGAAGAAGTTCTTAAATTTACTTATGGTGAGGATTGGAAAGTACCGAAACAGAACTATGTATGGTATAAAGAGGCTAAAAATTTATTATAACAAGATTAGTGTTTAAAATTTTTATCAGCCAAATATAGTAAATAAATACATGAGTAAATTCAAAATAATTAACAATCATTAATGGGCATAAAGAATATGAAGGCATTGATACTTGCAGGCGGATTTGGAACACGTCTTAGCGAAGAAACAGATATTAAACCAAAGCCAATGATAGAGGTGGGTGGAAAACCGATATTGTGGCATATTATGAAAACTTATTCTTATCATGGAATTAATGAATTTGTTATTTTATTAGGTTACAAGGGCTATTACATTAAGGAATATTTTGCTAATTATTTTTTACATCAAAGTGATGTAACAATTGATATGTTAAATGGTGATATACAGGTACATAATAATTCTAGCGAGCCTTGGAAGGTAACTTTGCTTGATACTGGTTTAAATGCAATGACTGGCGCAAGAATTAAAAAGGCAAAAATGCATATTGGCGATGAACCTTTTATGCTTACTTATGGTGATGGCGTGTCTGATATTAATATTAAGGAAACACTTAAATTTCACCAGCAACACGGGAAGCTAATAACCATGACTTCAGCTCAGCCTGATGGCAGATTTGGCGCACTCAATATTGATAAAAATGATAAGGTAGTAGAATTTAAAGAAAAACCAAAAGGTGATGGATCTTGGATAAATGCAGGTTATTTTATCTGTCAACCAGAAGTACTTAATTATATTGATAATGGTGATGATGTAGTTTTTGAACAAGAGCCGCTTAAAGGCCTTGCTAAAGATGGACAAATTTATACTTACAAGCATGATGGTTTTTGGATACCAATGGATTCTCTAAGGGATAAAATTAAGCTTAATGAAATGTGCGAAAATAAAGAAGCACCTTGGATGGTTTGGAATACATAATGTTTGGTAATATTTATCATAAAAAAAAGATATTAATAACAGGACATACAGGCTTTAAAGGCTCCTGGTTATCAACATGGTTACTAAACTTAGGAGCTGATGTAATTGGTATTTCAAAAGATGTCCCGACTCAACCATCAATGTTTGATATATTAGAACTACCTGATAAGATTCAACATTATATTGTCGATATTCGTAATTTTGAGCTTCTTAGTCGAATTGTTTCAGATGAGAAGCCGGATTTTGTTTTTCATTTAGCAGCTCAGGCAATTGTATCTACTTCTTATAGTGACCCATTAGAAACTGTTTCATCAAATGTGATGGGTACAACCAATCTATTAGAGGCATTACGGATTTCAAATCATCAATGCACGGCAGTTATTATTACTAGCGATAAAGCATATGATAATGTTGAACAAATTTGGGGCTACAAAGAAAATGATCGAATGGGTGGTAAAGATGTTTATAGTGGGTCTAAAGGCGCGGCAGAGTTGATAACTAAATCATATTATCATTCATTTTTTCAATTAAAGGAGTCTAACGTGCGTTTGGCAGTTGCTAGAGCTGGTAATGTAATTGGTGGTGGTGACTGGGCGAAAGATAGAATTGTAGTTGATGCAGTTTCTGCCTGGAGTCAGAGTGAACGGGTTGAAATTAGAAGTCCACTAGCTACACGTCCTTGGCAACATGTTTTAGAGCCACTTAGCGGATATCTAAACTTAGGAAGGGATCTTTTTAACAATAAAGAGTTAAATGGAGAGGGTTTTAATTTTGGCCCTCGTGCCGAACAAAATAGAACGGTTAAAGAGCTTTTAGCTGATTTAAGTAAATATTGGAATTTTAATGATAGTAGCGATGCATTTATTGTTACAGACAATATTTATTTTCATGAGGCAACTTTATTAAAACTTGACTGTGATAAATCTCTTGCGTTATTAAGATGGCAGGCGATATTGGATTATCAAGACACTATTAGATTTACTTCCGAGTGGTATTACAACTTCTATAAAAATCTTGAGAATATGTCGACTGTAACATTAAAACAGATTTCTGAGTATGAGAATATTGCTAAATCTAAAGCGCTTAAATGGACGGTGTAATCCTAACACCTTTAAAACAAATATTACACTTCAAGGGTGATATTTTTCATGCGATGAAAGTAAGTGATGATGGATTTTCTGGGTTTGGGGAGGCTTATTTTTCAACTATTAATCATGGCGAGATAAAAGGATGGAAAAAGCATCATGAAATGATATTGAATTTGGTTGTTGTGACGGGTGAAATTGAATTTGTGGTCTATGATAATAATAGTTTTTATAGTGTTAGATTATCAAAAGATAACTACCAAAGATTGACAGTAGGGGCTGGATTATGGCTTGCATTTAAAGGGCTTTCTGCTAAGAATATGCTACTTAATTTGGCAAGTATCGAGCATAATCCAAACGAAAGTGAAAGTGTTGATTTATACGATTTTGATTATGATTGGAACAAAGCTTAAACTGATAATATAATTATAATGAACTATGAGAGAGAATAGCAATTCAGACAATAGTAGGTTACTAATCGTTGGAGGTACTGGGTTTATTGGCGTAAATGTTGCTAAAAAGGCTTTAAAAGATGGGTTTCAAGTATCAATCATTTCCAAAAATAATTGCTCGCCATCTAAGCGTCTTGAGGGCGTTGAATATATTGCAGTAGATATTACTAATAAAAAAGATTTATTGCTTGAATTAAAGAACAAGACTTTTAATTATGTATTGAATCTTGGTGGATATGTTAACCATGCAGATTATTCTGATGGTGGAAGTGATGTTTTTAAAACGCACTTCAATGGTGCTATGAACTTAGTAAGCTGTATCAATAAAGTCAATCTGAAAAGTTTTGTCCAAATTGGGAGTAGTGATGAATATGGGGGTAATATTGCACCTCAAAATGAAGGTCAAAGAGAGATGCCAATATCCCCTTATTCTTTTTCTAAAGCAGCAGTAACACATTTTTTACAGATGCTATATAGAACGGAAAAATTTCCAGTAGTAATTCTTCGTCCATTTCTTGTATACGGGGTTGGGCAAGATAACAATAGATTTATTCCAAAAGTTGTTCAAGGGTGTATTGATAATAATCAATTTCCTGTATCTCCTGGAGAACAGCTAAGAGATTTCTGTTATATTGATGATATAGTTGAGGTGATTTTACTGGCATTAACCAATAAAGATATTTATGGCGAAGTTATTAATATTGCATCTGGAAATCCTGTCACTATTAAACATGTAATTAATACAATTATAGATATGGTGGGCTCTGGTAAGCCAAATTTTGGGCAGATTGATTATAGGAATATGGAAAATATGATACTTTATGCTGACATTTCAAAAGCTGAAAGGATGCTAGGATGGCGTGCTAATATCGGATTGGAAGAAGGTTTGAAATCAACTATCAATTTTATAATAAAGAACCAATAATGAAAGAAACCCCTCTTGTTAGTATTTTAATGAATTGTTTTAATGGAGAGAAGTATCTTCAAGAGGCAATTGATAGTATTGTTAGCCAAACCTATGAAAACTGGGAGTTGATATTTTGGGATAATCAATCAACTGATAAAAGTGCTGAAATATTTTTAAATAACAAGGATCATCGCCTACATTATTATTATTCTTCGTCACATACTATTTTAGGTGCTGCCCGAAGTGCTGCTATGAAAAAAGTTAATGGTGATTGGGTGGCGATTATCGATACTGATGATGTCTGGTATTCTGAAAAATTAACAAAACAGATAGGTGCCATAATGAATGCTGAACGTATTCAAAATTGTATTGGCTTAGTATACAGTAGGGTAATGGGGATTGATAAAAACAGTATTAGTACCAAAGAAGTGTGTCATAAAGACTTCTTAGGAATATCAATGCCAGAAGGTAGGATTCTCCATGATTTGCTTTTTAAAGGAAACTTTATCATGTCTCCCTCTATTCTAATAAATACAAAGTTGTTTTCCTCTGTCGGGGGATTTCCAGAAGATTATTTAAATGCACCAGACTATTATGTTTCATGTGCAATTTCTAGCAAAGCAGATATAGTCTGTGTTGATGAGTTTTTAACTCAATATAGGATTCATGATAATAATCTCACATTAAAGCAGAAAGTTATTTCATATGAAGAGCAAATAAAGATTTTTCTTATTTGGTGTGAGTATGTTAATTGTTCATTACTGGAAAAAACTATAAAAATTAAGCAGCTTAATACCTTTGCAGGGCTTATGATGATTAAGTACAACAAGCAAATTATTAAGGGTTTTTTAAGAATTGTAAGAAATGGATCATTACTTTTCGGGATTAAAAATATAATTTTAGAATTAAGTAAATTTAAAAAATAATCACTCACTCACAAGGCTGATATTAAATTGATTCATAAAATTCAAGTAGATTTTTTTAAAATTTAAAATTTAAAATTTAAAATGCTAAATATAAGTCATATTTTTAATATTAGATACTCGGTAAGTAGAATATTTACATTTTATCCGTTGTTTATATCAGTTTTTCTTTACTACCATGCAGAATTATTTGGGTTGTTTGTAAAACTGACGCCAGTAGCCAGTTATGTTGTTGCTTTTTCATTATTTTTTCTATCAATTTTTTATAAAAATCATTCACTATCCCTGAATAAATGGTTTTATATAGGGCTTATTTTTTTATTACTGCCCTTTTCATTGGGAATTTTTAATAATTGGATGACTCAAGATATAATGGCAGATTTTGCCAGGTATTTTGCGCCTTTTCTTGGATTTACTTCTGCATTAGTATTGTTTAGAAGGGCGGAAATTAAAGATTTAATCACTTTTTTTTATTTTATTGGGTTTATTCATTTGTGTTTTTATTATGTTTCCGTCTTCAGTAAAATTATATCTGTTTTGGATGGTGGGAGCATAGTTGAATATTCTAAAAATGGATTAGATGTTCATAATTTACCTTTTTTACTTTTCTTTTTTTCTTTTAAAAAGAAAATTTTTAATAGATTCACATATTTATTACTTGCTGGATATATTATTGGATTTATCATAAACCCAATAATAGTAATGAGTAAAGCAAGAATGATATCTATGATATTTTTATTTATCCTTATTTTTTTATTCTACTTAAATAACAAACAAAGGAAGTATTTTTCGATTCTACTATTAATATTAAGTAGTTTTGCATTTAATTTTATTGATTATCAACATACATTTAGTAGATTTTCAAATGCATATGAGTCATATATTACTGATGATTATTCTAAAGATGCTAGCACATCTTTTAGGTTAGCTGAAATTGAGAATATTACGCAAACACTCCTAGAAAAGCCAATAGAAAGATTTCCCTTGGGTTTAGGATTAGGTGCATTATATTATGACACGTACAAGCCTCTAAAGGGAGGGGTTAGTCAGGAGAACTTCAGGCCTGATGGAGGTGTTCATCATATATTCACAGTATATTTTGCTTATGTTTTCAGATATGGTTTAATTGGGTTATTTATATATTTAATATGGTTATATACTACATATTCAAAAATTTCTTCTTGTAAAAATGAAGATCCTATATTTTTTAATATAATTTCTTCGATAAAGCTTTACTTTCTCGTTTCTCTTGTTGCTGACATCTTTGTACCGGTATATGTCTATGGAAATTTTTCATTTGGATTCATCTTAGCCCTTGGAGTGATAATTGCATCAAAAAGCAAATACTATAAGTTTGGTTTAAATTATAAAAATGAAAAATAAAAATATTATTATTGGGATTGACGCCTCTAATATTCTTGTGGGTGGAGGAGTTACGCATCTTTCTGAATTGCTGAAAGCTGCAGACCCTAGAAGTGGTAACTTTGATAAAGTTATAATTTGGGCCTCAAAGAAAACTTTAGATTGTATCGCTGATAAAGAATGGATAGTAAAAAAGAAGCATCCTGTACTTGAAAAAAACTATATTCTGAGGGCTTGGTGGCAGTGGAGAGTATTAAACAAACTGGCTATTGATGAAAAATGTTCAATTTTATTCATTCCAGGTGGGTCTTTCTTTTCAAAATTTGAACCAATTGTAAATATGAGTCAAAATATGCTACCTTTCGACTTGAAAGAATTAAAGAGATATGGTTTCTCATTGCTTACAATGAGATTATTATTATTGCATCTTGTACAGTCAATATCTTTTAAAAAAGCAAATGGTATAATATTTTTAACAGAATATTCACGTAACGCTATATTGTCAATTATAAGTAATAAAAAGAAAAATAACATAATTATTCCACATGGGATACATGAGCGATTCTTTTGTAAACCAAGAGAACAAAAACCTATGTCCAAGTATAGCTTTTCCGATCCTTTTCGGTTGGTGTATGTATCAACTATTGAGCCATACAAGCATCAATGGAATGTTGTTAAAGCAGTGTGTCAATTAAGAAAAAACAACATCCCAATAGCGCTAGATTTGTATGGCTCATCTGAAGCATTAATGCATAAAAAATTGATGTTATCCATTAATAGTTGCAAATCTGCAGGAGAGGGTATCAAATATCATGGTCCCGCTAAGCATGATAATATCCATAAACTGTATATAAACTCTGATGCTTCAATATTTGCATCCTCATGTGAAAATCTTCCAATTATATTACTTGAATCTATGGCATCTGGCCTACCAATCGCATGCTCGAATATAGAACCAATGCCAAGCATCCTGAAAGATGCAGGATTATATTTTGATCCATTGGATGTCGAATCAATTTATAACGCTTTATCAATGTTAATACATAGTAGCAGTTTAAGAGAGACCAATTCCAAAAAGTCGCATAAAATAGCATGTGAGTATTCTTGGGATAAATGCTCAGATGATACATTCGAATATTTAAATAAGAATGCAATATTAATTAACAGTAATAACTGAGCTGTATACATGAAATAATTTCTATACCATTTTTTAATCCTCGAAGCACATTAAGTTGTTCTAGATTAATTGAGAGATGTTTAAATGCTAACATCCGTAAAAGTACAAAACTTATTGAAAATAAGATAGATGTTATGAAAAATAAATTTATAAGGAGCGCAAATGTTTCAAGATAGAATTTTATTGATTTCTGGCATTATGGAGTCATTTGGTTATACTATATTAAGGAATTTTTTAATTATTAATATTCAAGAAATACGAATTTTCTCTAGAGATAAGCTTGAGCAGGATGATTTAAAGGAGTTTCAGAGTGGTGAGTAAACTTAAGGTAATGACTATTGTTGGCACTAGGCCAGAAATTATTAAGCTAAGCCAGGTAATGAAAGAGCTAGATCAACATGTAAATCATATAATTGTCCATACTGGCCAGAATTATGATTATGAGTTGAATGAAATATTCTTTGAGCAGTTAGATATTAGAAAACCTGATATTTTTTTGGAGGCTTTTAAGGGTACACCATCAGAAACTATTGGAGACATTATTGCAAAATCTGACAAAGTCTTCGATGAGATACAGCCAGATGCTTTACTAATCTATGGTGATACAAATAGCTGCCTAAGTGTTATCGCTGCAAAGAAAAGAAAAATACCAATATTTCATATGGAGGCTGGTAATCGATGCTATGATCAAAGAGTTCCAGAAGAGGCTAATAGAAAAATCGTAGATCATTTGAGTGATATCAATTTACCTCTTTCGGAGCAAGCGAGGGGCTATCTTATTGCAGAAGGCATTAAGCCACAAACAATAATTAAAACTGGTTCACCAATGGCAGAGGTATTAAATGCTAATATGGAAAAGATTAAATCTAGCAATATCTTAAAAAGAGAAGGCCTAAAACGTAAAGAATATATTGTTATGAGTATTCATAGGGAGGAGAATATCGACTCACCTAAAAATTTTAGTGACTTATTAGAGTCAATTGATGAACTAACTAAGAAATATAATATGCCAATTATTATTTCTACTCATCCAAGAACAAGAAAGAAATTGGGAGATATTAACTATCAAAATGAAAATCCTTTAATTAGATTTTCAAAACCTTATGGCTTCCATGATTACAATAACCTGCAAATGAATGCGTTTTGTGTTATATCAGATAGTGGCACTATTGCAGAAGAAGGATCAATTCTGAACTTACCTGCCGTGACAATACGCCAGGCACACGAAAGACCAGAAGCCATGGATGAAGCTACAGTAATAATGTCAGGATTGAATAAGGCTAGAGTTATTGATGCTGTTGAGATTGCAACAACTCATAATTCACAGGATCTTAGAGCAATAAAACCTGTTAAGGACTATGAAGCCGATAATGTTTCCAAGAAGGTTTTACGAGTCATCTTGTCGTATGTTGATTATGTTAATAGAACTGTTTGGCACAAGGATATTTAGTTTTGAAAAAGAAGGTCTTGATTCTAGGTTCAACAGGGATGTTAGGACATCAAGTTGTTAACTATTTTTTAAAGTTTGATGATTATAATGTTTTGGATATTGCTTTTAGATCTAAGTTAAGAGAGGAAACCATCATATTAGATGTGACAGATAAGACGGTATTCGAAAAGGTTGTTACTGAGTTGAATCCTGATTTTATTGTAAATTGTATTGGTGTATTGATTCATGGAAGTGAGAATGTGGAACATGCCATTTATTTAAATGCGTACTTACCACATCAATTAAAAAAAATTTCTAAAGATATTGGTGCAAAATTAATCCATATTTCAACTGATTGTGTATTTTCTGGTGATAAGGGTGGATATATTGAATCAGACTCTAAAGATGGAAAAGGAGTTTATTCACAAACTAAGAAATTAGGAGAGATTGAAGATAATTCTAATTTAACATTGAGAACGTCTATTATTGGCCCAGAGTTAAAAGATAATGGAGAAGGGTTATTTCATTGGTTTATGAATCAACAAGGTGATATTTCTGGCTATACAAAAGCTATTTGGTCGGGCGTAACCACAACAGAGCTTGCAAAAGCCGTTAAATGGTCAATTGATAATAATATAACAGGTTTATATCATGTCACTAATAACTTGCCAATTAGCAAGCATAATCTTCTTAAATTGTTCCAAAAGTATACAAAAAAAAATATCAATATTAAGCCATTCGACGGGGAAAATTTTGATAAAAGTTTTATCGATACTAGGTTATTAATAGGATACAAAATACCGCCTTATGATCAAATGATTTCTGATATGGTTAGTTTGATTGCTGATAACAGGTCTTTATATTCCCAATACACGGTTGAAAATTTTGCCAAAGAATGAAAAGATATTAATTGTTACAGAATGTTTTTATCCTGAAGAGTTTAAGATTAATGACATTGCTCTGTCATGGAAAGATAAGGGATATGATGTTGACGTATTGACTTTGACGCCAACCTATCCACTAGGCAAGGTGTTTTCAGGTTATAAGAACGGTTTTTATCAAAAAGATGAATACCAGGGTATAAATATTTTTAGATTACGTGCTGTTACGGGGTATAGGGATAGTCCAATTAAAAAGAAATTGAAATACATAAATTTCATGATTTTTGGAAGTATTGCTGCAATTTTTCTTGGAAGAAGGTATGACTTCATTCTTGGATTTAATATGAGCGCCTTAACTAGCATGTTGCCAGCAGTAATTATACGTAAATTGTATAAAAAACCATTAACATTTTGGACTCAAGATGTTTGGCCTGATAGTGTTTACGCATATGGATTTAAGGAAACTAGAATTCTCTCAATAGTCCTTAAAACATTTGTCAGATTTATGTACCGAAATATTGATGCAATTGCAGTTTCTGGAAAAGGCTTTGAATTAAAACTAGCTCCTTATATTGAGAAAGATTTAACGTACCATTATTTACCGAATTGGGCAGATTATTTGGATGATAATCTTTCGCCATTTAGCTTTGGAAGGGCTAAGGGGGTTACTCATTTTACTTTTGCAGGTAATATTGGAAAAGTGCAAAATTTAGAAAATATTATTAACGCCTTTTGCTCACTTTCAAGTGAATATCGAGAAAAATCTCAGCTTAATATTATTGGAGATGGCTCTAATTTAGATAATCTAAAACTACTTGCTGGTAATAATTCAAATATTGTTTTTCATGGAAAAAGGCCAAGGTTAAGTATGGCTAGTTATTATAAGGCCAGTGACTTTTTAATTGTTTCTCTTATTGATAAGCCTATTTTTTCAGTGACAGTTCCGGCTAAAACACAAACCTATATTGCTGCTAAAAAGCCTATATTGGCGATTATTAATGGTGATACTGCGAATATTATCAAGGATAATAATCTTGGATTATATATCGACCCATCAAATGTTGATGCTATTATCCAAGCATTTCAGAAATGTAATAATATGAGCCAACCAGAAAGAGAGTTTTTTACTAGTAAAAATGATCATTTATTGGCTACAATTTTTAATAAAGAAAAAACAATGGATAGGCTGTTAGAAATCCTTACTAGAAAAATTAAATGAAAAGATTTTTTGATCTTTCTCTAGCTGTTATTATCTTTATTTTATTATTTATAATAATAATATTTATTGTTGTGTTGGTAAAACTATCTTCAAAAGGCCCTGTTTTATATTGGTCAGATCGAGTTGGAAAAAATAACAAAATTTTTAAAATGCCAAAGTTTAGATCTATGTTGATAGAAACTCCAACTTTACCAACCCACCTTTTAGATAAGCCTGACTCTTATCTATCACCAGTTGGTAGCTTTTTACGTCAATATAGTTTAGATGAACTACCACAACTATTTTCAGTATTAATTGGCGATATGAGCTTTGTAGGGCCACGCCCTGCACTCTATAATCAAGATGATTTGATTAAATTACGTAGTCAGAAGAGTTTGGATAATTTACTACCTGGTATTACTGGCTGGGCACAAGTGAATGGACGAGATGAATTATCAATTCCTGATAAGGTGGCGTTAGATGAAGAATATCTAAATCATCAATCTTTTTGGTTTGATATAAAAATATTATGTATGACGTTTTCAAAAGTGTTTACAAGAGATGGGGTTTCACATTGATTAGCCAATTACTTTCATTATCAAGAATCAATTAAATGCTTATTATATTTCTTATATAGATATTGTTAGCATCATTTAAATAGTCTTAGGTTTTAAGCCATAGTGTGATATTTTGTATAAGGATAATAGATGAAAATATTGGTAACAGGTGGAGTGGGTTATATTGGCTCCCATACTTGCATTGAACTGATTAAGGCTGGCTACGAAGTTGTTGTGATTGATAATCTTTGTAACTCTTCATTAGAATCTTTAAAACGTGTTGAAAGGTTGGCTAATAGTGACATTCCTTTTCATAAAGTAGATGTGCGTGATAAGGCTGCACTAACTCAAGTATTTGAGAAACATTCAATCGATGGTGTAATTCATTTTGCAGGCTTAAAATCTGTAGGTGAGTCAGTTGAGCGCCCTATTGAGTATTATGATACAAATGTAGGCGGCACTTTTATTCTAACTGATGTGATGTGTGAGTTTGGTTGCAAGACATTTATATTTAGCTCATCTGCCACAGTATATGGAGACCCACATACTGTGCCTATTAAGGAAAATTTCCCACTATCAGTTACCAATCCATATGGTCGCTCTAAGCTAATGATTGAAGAGTTCTTACGGGATGTGTTTGTTGCAGATGATAGTTGGAATATTGCTTTACTAAGGTATTTTAATCCAGTAGGTGCGCATAAAAGTGGGTTAATAGGTGAAGACCCAAATAACATTCCTAATAACCTTATTCCATACATTTCACAAGTAGCGGCTGGTAAGTTAAAAAGTCTCAGTGTATTTGGTGGAGACTACGATACACCAGATGGAACGGGTGTGCGTGATTATATACATGTGGTAGATTTAGCCAAAGGCCATGTTAAAGCATTACAAGCATTAGAAAGTAAGCCACAAGTATTAACAGTCAATTTAGGTACGGGTAATGGATATTCTGTACTTGATATTGTTAAGGCTTTTGAAAGGGCTTCAGGTAAAGATGTCCCTTATCAAATAGTCAGTAGAAGGCCCGGTGATATAGCTACTTGTTATGCCGACCCTACTTATGCAGTAGAAAAGATTGGGTGGAGTGCTGTTCAAGAGCTTGATGAGATGTGTGAGGATACTTGGCGTTGGCAATCGAAAAATCCAGATGGATATCCTAGGTATAAATAAGTGAAATTTTTCAGTTGTTACGCTCAACTGGCTTAAGTACAAGACGGGTTTTTATTACTTTTATAGATATCAACTTCACTACTTATTTCCAATATTTAGCATTGATTTTTATAATTAAATATTAATGTAGTAAATACATTACTACTGGTACATCAATTTAAATTATTTTTTAATATTGTTGAGTTGCAAATCATAATTTACAGTATATTAGTCGTAACTTTCAATATATTAAAATTATGTTTAGTGATAAACTTACAGCTACTCAAGTTAAGAGTTACAAAAATGAAAAAATTGATGGAAAGCCAGTTAGATTATCAGATGGATTAGGATTATGGCTGAATGTTACGAAAAAACAAACTAAGCAATTTAGGTTTGATTATTCAAGACCAAATACTAGATCTGAAAATTTACCAAACGGTAAGCGTAATACGATTTCAATTGGTTCATATCCCTTAATTTCTTTGATAGAGGCAAGAATAATAAGAGATCAATATAAACTTTTACTTACTGAAGGGATTGACCCATCTGAATGGAAGGGGTCAAAAAAGAGAATAAAAATTCTTGAAAAGAGTGCCGATCTTTCATTTAAAGAAGTAATAACATCTTTAAATGTTAAATCAATAATTATTGCTGCTGGTTTAGGAAGTAGGCTTAATAAGTATACTGAATCGCTACCTAAGTGCATGTTGAAATTTGGAAAAAATACTTTGCTTGAAATGCAGCTGAATACATTTCGAGAGTGTGGAATAAGTGACATCTCAGTTATTCGTGGCTATAAAAAAGAGAAAATAAATTATGAAGGTTTAAATTACTTCGAAAATACAGACTTTAAGAATAATAATATTCTTAACTCGTTATTTTATGCTGATGAGAAAATATCTGGAAATGTCATTGTAAGTTATTCGGATATTTTGTTTGATTCTTATGTGGTCAAAAGGTTGTTAGAATCTCATGCTGACATATCGATTGTTGTGGATATTGATTGGCGAGGCTATTATGTAGATCGCCAAGATCATCCAATTGATGAAGCTGAAAAAGTTATATTTGATGCCAATAATAAAGTTATCAAAATTGGTAAGGTTATAACTAGTAAAAATGACGTTTATGGTGAGTTTATCGGCATGATGAAGTTATCATCTCGTGGTGCTGATATTATAAAATTACATTTTAATCGCGCTAAAAAAATTTTTTGGGATCAACCATTTCAACGCTCTAAGACATTTCAAAAAGCATATATTACAGATTTAATTCAAGATATGGTTGATCTTGGTGTGAATGTTCATTGTGTGATTATAGAAAAAGGGTGGAAGGAGATAGATACTGTCGAAGATTATGAGAAGGCTTTAATTGAATTTAAAGATAGCTAGTGTTTTAAAAATTAATTTATTAAAAAAAGAGGTGAAGTATGAATATTTATAGAAGTTTATTTGTGATTATGTCATTGGTTGTATTGTCAGTTACATTTAGTGTTTCTAAGGCAGAATCTTTGAAATTAAATATGGTTTTTGTGCCTGCAAGTGAAAAAGGAGATGATCAAGATTATGTTAATCTTATAAAGATAATTGAAGACCTTACTGGAATTGAAATAACACCTATACGTGTTACTGATTACAATGCAGCTGTAGAAGCAGTTCGAGCAAATAGAGCTCAAATCGCCTGGTATGGAGGTAAAACTTATATTCAGGCAGTTGAAATTGCCAATGTAGAGGCATTTGCGGCTGGTGTTAGAAAAGGCGATACAGATGCCAGTTATTTCGCATACTTTGTAGTTCGTGAAGATAGTGATTTAAAAATGTTAGCAGATGTTAAAGGTAAAAAACTTGCTCTTAATAGCATTGGATCTACTAGTGGTGATTTAATTCCTCAAGTTGAGTTAGTGAAAGCTGGGCTTTCTGTGAAAAATAAAGATGATTTTCAAAATGTACATTATGCAGGGAGTCATGATGCCTGCCTTTTAGCTGTGATAAATAAACATGTTGATGTCTGTGGAATGAGCTCTCGAAACTTTGATGCCCGAATTGCTGATGGAACAATAAAACTTGACCAGGTTCGTATTATCCACCGTTCATCGCCAGTTCCTCCGCCCCCTCTAGCTTATTCTAAAAACCTCCCATTAGAGGTTCGTAATAAAATTAAGGTGGCAACTCTTGAGGCTCATAAGTATGGAAAAATTGGTGGCTATGGTGGTGAAATGTCTCACTATATTGAAGTTACTGATTCTGACTATGATGTATTGAGAGCAGTTGATGAGTTATTAAACAGTCAATAAATTTTTAATTTTGATTTTATGGATACACAATGCTTGTTGAGATAAAAGAACTTAGAAAAACTTTTGATAATGGTACCAAGGCTCTTCAAGGAGTTAATCTTTCAGTTAATGAAGGCGAGTTTGTTGTTATTTTAGGAGCAAGCGGCTCTGGAAAAACAACTCTCTTGAGAAGTATTAATGGATTAGTTAACTGTGAACAGGGAGAGATAAAATTTTGTGATAATATTATCTCTCCATCAACATTACCAGCTCTTAGAAAAAAAACTGGTATGGTTTTCCAGGATTTTAATTTAATTAATAATCTTTCTTCTTTAAATAATGTCTTAACGGGCCTTCTTGACTCTAGTAACACGCTAATGTCAGTGTTATATTTGTTCACTAAAGAGCAAAAAAAACAAGCATTAAGTTGTCTTGAGATGGTAGGATTATTGGATAAAGCTTACTCTAGGGTAGATAAGCTTTCAGGTGGTCAACAACAAAGAGTTGGTATAGCAAGAGCAATTATTAAAAATCCAACCCTTCTTCTGGCTGATGAGCCAGTTGCTAGTCTTGATCCTAAGATAAGTGATTCAATTATGACTCTTTTATGGAATATTAGGCGTCAAATAGGACTAACAGTAATTTGTAATTTACACCAAGTTGACCTCGCTCTTAAATATTCTGATCGAATCATTGGTCTTTCAGGTGGACGTGTAATTCTAGACGCTAAAACTAAAGATGTGGATGAAGAATATATTCGAAAAATATATGATGGCCACAGTGCGGGCTTATTTTTTTAATAATGATTAACTTTAACTTCTTCAGATAAATGAAAAATATTAAGGACAATTCTCTGCTTATGGTAATCGCTCCTGCTAGCGATAATTCTGAAAATTTAGATTTTGAAAATTTAGTTTTACATTTGAAAACTAAAATTGATTTTGAAGTTAAAATTAAGCATTGCAAAGACTACAATACTGCAATGAAAATGCTCTCAAGTGGAGAGGCTCAGATTGGTTGGCTGGGTGGAGTTTTTGCTAATCAAGTAATAGCAAGTCGTTATAACTCAATAGAAGAATTTGCTGTTGGTGTTCCAATGGGAAAAAATGTTCCATTTTATCGATCTCAATTTATTGTCAGTTCTTTAAGCCAAATCCACACACTTGAGGATGTTCGAAATAAAAATATAGCTTTAGGTGATGTTTTTTCAACTAGTGGATATGAGGTGCCAAGAAGGGAATTATCTGAAGTTGGAATTGACATCAAAAATGAAAATTCCTTTAATTCTATTTCTCATGTGTCTAATCATGATCAAGCTATCTTAGAAGTGATTAGTGGAAAAGTTGATGTTGCACCAGTGAGTTCTGTGAATCTTGAATTAATGATTTCCAATAAAAGAATTAACCCGAAAGAAATTAGAATTATTCATCAATCATCAAATATATCTGGAGCTCCACTAGTTTATCTACGAGATCTTGATCCAGTTTTAAAGGAAAAAATTAAGTCAGTAGTGCTTGATGCACATAACCATGTCGACGTGAGTGGTTACGGAGGACATTTGGAGCGTTATGTAGACCCTCTTGATAGTCATAGGGAATATATTGAATCTTATTTAAAATCTCAATGGGGGTGGCGATCAATACTGGGCATTGTTGCTTTTTTGATTGTTTATTTACTAATTATAATTGATCTAGAAATTGATTTTTCTGACTTATTAACGAATTCATTTTTTTATATGAAAGATGTCATTGGGAGAATGCTTCCTCCAGATTTTTCTAATTTTAAAAGTTTAATGACTTCTATGTTGGAAACTGTAGAAATTGCAATGTTGGGAACTCTATTGGCTATTGTTTTATCCATACCAATAGCGCTATTATCGGCAAGAAATTTAGCTCCAAATTACCTTATCTACCTAGTTGCTAAAACAATTACTATTTTTTTTAGAGCAATACCTGAATTTATTATGGCTATGATATTGGTAATAGCAATTGGTTTTGGGGCTATGCCAGGAATAATAGCTTTAGGTTTTCATACTATGGGTTTCTTGGCGAAATTTTATGCAGAGTCGATTGAACATGTTGATGAAGGGCCAATTCAAGCTCTTGAATCAATGGGTGCCTCCAAGTGGCAAGTAGTTTCTTTTGCAGTAGTTCCTCAAATTATTCCTTCATTTATAGGAAATAACCTTTATATTCTAGATCGTAATATTCGAATGGCAACTATGCTTGGTATTGTTGGAGCAGGTGGAATTGGGTATGAATTACAATCAGCGTTCAGAATGTTTCAATATCCCAGAGTTGCTGCAATTATCATAGTGATATTTATTACAATTTTTTTGATTGATATGGTTTCATCCTTTATTCGCTCAAAAGTATTATAGAAAAAAATCGGCTATTGGTTTTTCTGAAGTCAATTAATAATCAACCAGTTGCTTTCATTCCAACTTTGAATTTATATTACTGTTGTTGAAACTTTTAATTACCTAATTAGGGTATTTGGCTTCACTATTGGAAAGATCAAACATGGCATTATCATCTTGTTGAATGCGCATGAGTCTTAAAGCGCATTCGGCCATTTTTGTAATAAGTATTTTTTCAATTTAATTTTTAGAATCAAAATCAACTATTAAATTTTTAACAGTTTCGTCCTAAAGAAACTGGAGATGGTCTCAACCTTGTCAGTTTTTTTTGGTCAACGCAGTGTTTATCTTTATAAGACATGACGTAGGGGTTATAATTGAACTATTAGCTCATTTAAACTGACTTAGATACTGTGTTAGATAAACTCATTAATTTGTCGCGGCTTAACAAAAAACTTGTTTTGCTGTTTATAGATTCTGCGCTTCTTATTTCAGTTCCACTGGGGTCGTTTTCAATTCGACTTGGATACTTTTACATTCCAAGTGGTGATATGGTTTGGTTTGTACTAGGCGCACCTATTATTGCTATTCCCATCTTTATACGCTTTGGTTTATATCGATCAATTATTCGTTACATTGGCTTTAAGGAGTTATGGGATATTTTTCAGGCTACAACGTTATATGCTTTGTTGTGGAGTGTATTTGGATTACTGATTGCAGTTGAAGGTATACCCCGCTCAGTTATATTAATTAATTGGCTTTTGGCCATCGTAGCCATAGGTGGCTCTCGAATGATTGCACGCTGGCTTCTCTCAGGAGCTGACAATAGAAAAAATAGTATAAAGAATACTAATGTGATAATTTATGGTGCTGGTGAGGCAGGTAGGCAGTTGGCTATTGCTTTAAAACAGTCTACTGATTACAAGCCAGTAGCTTTTATTGATAATAACGCTGAACTTCTTGGTCAATCTATTTATGGAGTTAATGTTACTTCAAGAGATGATTTAGAGCATTTGATTGAGACAAAAAATGTCACTGAAGTGCTACTGGCGATTCCGTCACTGACTCGCACCGAACGTAATGAAATTATCCATTTTTTGGAGCCTTATGCAGTGCTTGTTCGCTCATTGCCAAGTGTGTCAGAGTTGGCGCAGGGCAAGTTAAGAATTGCTGATTTGCGCGAGGTAAGCATCAAGGATCTGCTAGGGCGTGATTCTGTTTCTCCCAATAGTGAGTTATTGGGCCTTAACATTAACAATAAAGTGGTCATGGTGACCGGCGCTGGTGGTTCGATTGGCAGTGAGCTGTGTCGGCAGATATTAGCTTTAAAACCCCAAGTGTTAGTACTATTTGATCAAAGTGAGTACGCCTTGTACAAGATTCATAAAGAACTCATAAATATCGGTATGCCCAATGTTGAGATACTGCCACTGCTGGGCTCTGTTACCAACTACAAACGCTTAAGTCATATCATGCGACGCTTAGGTGTAAATACAATCTATCACGCGGCGGCCTTCAAGCATGTGCCGATGGTTGAGTCGAACAATGCTGAAGGGGTGAGTAATAATATTTTTGGCACCCTTACTTGTGCCCAGGCTGCGATCGATCATGGGGTAGATACTTTTGTGCTTATTTCAACTGACAAGGCGGTGCGTCCAACCAACACCATGGGTGCAACAAAGCGCGTGGCTGAATTGGTATTGCAGTCCTTGGCATTAGGGTGCAGTACACGCTTTAGTATGGTACGATTTGGCAATGTGTTAAACTCCAGTGGGTCAGTGATACCGCTGTTCAGAGAGCAGATTAAAGGGGGTGGGCCGGTTACCGTGACCGATCCTGAAATCCTGCGGTATTTTATGACCATACCCGAGGCTGTCGAGCTGGTTATTCAGGCGGGCGCTATGGCTAAGGGTGGGGATGTATTTGTGCTCGATATGGGTAAGCCTGTTCGAATTTTAGACCTGGCTCAAAAGATGATTCATTTGAGCGGTCTAAGGCTTAAGGATGAGCTTAACCCAGACGGTGATATTGAGATTAAGTTTACCGGTCTAAGGCCAGGTGAAAAGCTTTATGAGGAGCTACTGATTGGTGATAATGTTTCTGAGACAAGTAATCCAATGATTATGCGTGCAGAGGAAGAGATGCTGTCCTGGGATGATTTAAAGTTAATTCTTGATGAGTTGAAACAGGCTGTTGATAAAGGTGATCAGGCTAAACTGCGACAGTTATTAATAAAAGCCGTACCGGGCTTTAAACCGCAATCTAAAATTATCGATATTTTGTATGATGCTTAAGCGTTGGGTAATGAGAAATGTTCAAGGTTTAGGCCTAGTATTTTCTTTAGTTGTTTCACCACACATGTCATTGGGATTAAATGTTTTTTTGCTTAAGGCTTAGATAATACCCTGTTGCTTGGCAAAGTAATTTGTAGCCTTTACGTAACCTTCAATGCCACCGCAATCAAAGCGCTTTCCTTTAAATTTATAGGCAATCACCTTGCCTTGTTTGGCTTGAGTTAAAAGTGCATCAGTGATTTGAATCTCACCACACTTGTTTGGCTTCATTTTTCGAAGAATATCAAAGATATCTGGCGTTAGGATATAGCGTCCAATAATTGCCATGTTGGATGGCGCATCTTTTGACTCGGGTTTCTCAATCATATCGGTTACATGATAGGTATCCTCCGTCTCATCCACTAAGTTACCAGCGATAATTCCATACTTGCTGGTTTGGTCCATTGGGACTTCTTCAATAGCCACGACTGAGCATTTATGTTGATTATATATTTCAATCAATTGCGAAATAACCCCACTTTCTTTGCAATCACAAAGGTCATCTGCCAGAATTACAGCAAAAGGCTCATCCCCAATAAGAGGTTCACCAGTAAGTATCGCATGACCTAGTCCAAGCATTTGTTTCTGGCGAACGTAGGTAAAGGTCGAGCTCATAATTATCTCTTTGATTTCCTTTAGGTAGGACTCTTTTGAAGTGCCACTTAGTTGCATTTCAAGCTCAAATGCATTATCAAAGTGATCTTCAATCGCTCTCTTACCTCTACCTGTAACAATTGCCATGTTGTCTATACTTGCAGACAGCGCCTCTTCGACTCCATATTGCAATAAAGGTTTTGTTAGTATTGGAAGCATTTCTTTGGGTACCGACTTGGTAGCAGGAAGAAAGCGGGTTCCATAACCAGCTGCAGGGAAAAGACATTTTTTAATCATTTAATACTACTTTATGTTTTTTATAAGGATGTTATACCAGACAAAACATTATCTTGTTATGGGCATTGATATAAATTTCATAACCCATAAAACTTAATAATATAGAGCTCAACAGAAGACAAATATAAGAGTTTATTCAGTAGTAGAAGAATGAATTTGAATGGAACCTTTAATGAAAGAGTAATTCCATGTCTAGAATTCACGATGGAATTCCAATCTAACAAACTCATTTCCAAAATGAATACTCAAAACGACAACAGGTTATTTATGTTCTTATTCAAAACCTTTATGATAGAGGAGGATGGGATTGCAAAAAAAATTAAAGTGATTGAATCAGAGTGGAATAAAGACCCTTAGAGGAAAGAACTGGTTTTCTTCATCTGTTATCTCAGTTTTAATCAGAAAACATGAAAGAAATCTAATGAATGAACAAATGAGAAATCAACATTTTCCAGGCAAGGTATCAAGGCTTGAGGTCAATTACTATATTTTTGATTAAGTAGAGCAGTAGACTAAACTTTTAGTCCTAAAGAAACTAATAAATATGAATAAGTTTTTCAATAATATTGAGAACAAACATAATCACTATTAAATAGACACTTTAATAGTGATTTTCTTAATTAACTCTGAAGATTTAATACAGTTCTTAGGAGAGTGACCATCATTTTCAAACATAATAGCAAATATTCTATTACCTATATCAGCGCAAAATGTTTGCGAGTTTGGATTAACAAAAATAGTGCAATCCTTTATTTTATTATAAGGAGTAAGTACACTCATATTAGCAATAGGCGACCATAATACTCTCTCAAGACCAATAACTGGATATTGAATATCAATTACAGATTTATGAGATTCAAAAGTAGGCTGGGAGTTATCAAAAGTCTTATATTCTTCAACTATTGCCCTTATATTTGCAGTGATTAAATATTCACCAATTTCAATATCTTTACTTGTTTCTTTTAGAAATTTCAAGCCTAAATATATGTCATTAGAAAAGCTTTTATATAAATCTATATTATCTAAAGTATCAACTATCATTTATTTCATAAGTCAGTAAAATTAATACCAATTATGCACAATATGAACTGATAATATAATTAAGATTTCGAGTTTTTAAAATAACTCTAATGTGATCTCCTAAAAGCAAATCATTCAAAGTATCTTGGGTTTTATTAAAATTCATAACTAGAAATTAATTCTTACTTTCAGATTTTGATATTCTTTGGCCATACAGCATTTTGCAAAAATCAAAATCTTCTTGAGTATCTATATCCCATGAATCTAATTTATCCAAATAATAAAAATATGGTGAACTTCCTACACAAGAACCCCATTCAATCATATCTTTTCTTTTTAGTATATTAATTACAAATGAAAGTGAACAAAGACCCTGAAGGTCTTGAGATCTAGGCCATGGCTTTGGAGAAAAATTAACAGGAGTGTCATTATAGAACAAATTTTCTTGAACATTTACTGCGCTTAATAGGCAATCATAATTAGATTCAATTTCTCGATATAATTTTACTGCTTTAGTATATAAATGAGTTTCAGCTAATGGATTGGTAGCATTTATCCATGCAATATTTTCACCATCAATCTCCGAGGCAATATATGAGTAAACATCACTCATTGGGACCTCACTAGTGGAATATTTTGGATCTCTCTCATGAATATCAAACCCATAATCTAAAGCAATTCTTAGAACTTTTTGGCTTTCAGATGAGACAATTATTTTTTCAAAACCCTCAGCATTAGTTAACTGATTAAGTTTTAATTCAAGGAGAGATTGACTATGAAACTCTCTTAAATTTTTATATGGTACTCTTTCAGAATTACCCTTTATGGGGATCAAACCAACTATTGAACCTTTTTTCATCTTAATTCCAAATTAATGTAAAAAATCTTTATTTAAACTTGTAAATTTTTTTTAATATATAAAATAATATTGACTCTATATGCTAAAAATACGTCAGTAGCCTTGTACCAAGATATTCTAAATATATTAAATGATACCTATTAAATATATAATCCACCCAACAACCACAAGTAATACTTATTTTTTGATTGAGGACTGTTGTAGATAAACATTTATGAGAGTGAGAACTAAAGACTGTGATGTCTGAAATAATTCAAGAGATGTCTTATATAGATGAAGATATCTAACATGTAAGTGAATTTATACTTTTAATTAATTTCATTTGAAGAGTTAAATCATAGTTCAAAATATATATAATGAACTAAATAAAAAATTGTTGGATAAACATTATATGAAAGTTAAATTTATATCTAATGCCTGTTGCATAGTTGAGACAAATACAGGAACTCAAATTCTTACTGATCCTTGGATTAATGATGGTGTTTTTGAAGGGTCTTGGTGTCATTTTCACAAACTGAAAACCACTATCAAAGATCTTCAAAATATAGATGCAATATATGTGAGTCACATTCATCCTGATCACTATGATGATAGATTTTTTAATTTTCCAAAAGATATTCCAATAATTGTTTTAGACCATGGGTTTAATTTTCTTCACCGAAAATTACTAGATGGTGGTTATAAAAATTTGATAAAAATTAAAGATAAAGAAACTATGAAATTTAAGGATCTTGAATTAACTTTATTTGCCCCATTTGTAAAGCATAATTTTTTTGAAGATAACACTAAAATTGGGAATCTGATTGATTCGGCAATTGTTTTTCAATCAGATAATCAATCAATATTTAATGCAAATGACAATAAACCTAGCAATGATGCTTGCAGAGAGCTTAAATCTTTATTTGGTAATTTTGACTTAGTAATGATGAACTATAATAATGCAGGACCCTATCCCTCATGTTTCAACAATCTAATGGAAGAAGAAAAACATATAGAGCATAATAATAACCTGTTAAGAAATATCGATTTTCTTCATTCAAACTTAAAGATTTTAATGCCAAAATATTTTTTACCTTTTGCTGGATCATATGTTATAGGAGGTAAAAATCATTTTAAAAATCAATACCTAGGAACTACAACTTGGGATAAATGCATTGAAATACTAAAAAATAAAGAAAAAGCACAACAAATAAAATATGTTGCCTTAAGAGAGCAAGATATATTTGATTTAGACACTGGTACGAGTAATAAAGAGTATATTCCAATTGATGAATATGAGGTTGAAAACTATATCAAAAATGTTTTGGCAAAAATCAAATATCCCTATGAAAAAGACTCGATGCCAAATATAGAAAAACTTATTAAAGATCTTGTACTATCTTCATCAAAAATGTCCGAAAGATTAAATAGGATTAAGCTTATTCCTGATATGGATGTATTCATCAAGGTTAAAGATAAAAGTATCAATGTTTTATCTGCTGAAAATCCTAAAGGAAAAATTGAATGTTCTCTTGATTTAAGACTTTTGAAGAGAATATTAGATCGAAAAAGTCATTGGAACAACGCTGAAATAGGTTGCCATATTGACTTCAATAGAAGTCCAAACTATTTTTCACTTGACATTCATACCGCACTTCAATTTCTGCATTTGTAATACTAGTTAATGAAAATGAATTTTAAGAATAAAATAATTATTTTAAATGTGGACACATTATCAGGATAATAAATGAAAAATTCTTATAAAGAAATTTTTGACAATGGGTTTCATATTTTTGATGAATTGTTAAATAAAGAAAAAATAAATGACCTCTTTAACAAGATGACAGACGCCAGAACATTTAGCGCAGATTTATTTACTTCTGAGAAAGAATACAATACCCTGCAAAAGAATCACTTCTATAGCAACCCTACAACAGACTTTAATTTTCTTAATAAATTTTCAGATGATCTTAAATTCATTGAAGAAAATACAGCTATTAAAGGTTTAATTACAGAGTTTCTAGGCGATGATTATGAAATTGTAATCAAAAAACTTGTGTGTGGTGTGCCTAAATCTTGGCTACCTGAGTGGGTTAAAATAAAAATTGATGGGGTTAATGTGGCAAATTTAGGGCCATATATTAAACAAAAATATCGAGATATTACTTATTTTAGAGGTATTGATTTTCATCAGGATATAATTGATTTTCCAAAAGGAAAAACGGATCTAGACCCTTCTACTTTTATGACTCTTTATGTATATCTTCATAATGTTGGAATTTATGACTCACCTCTACATGTGATTCCTAAAAGTCATCAGTTTGGTGCAACACTATTTCCACATAAGCTAGATAAACTAATAGGTAATAATTTTTGCTATAAGGGTGATAATGGTCAAAAAATGGATTGCAATGATAAGGTGCTGACGGGTAAATTGGGATACACGGCAATATGGCATAATTGCACCTTACATGGTACTCGCCCAATGGATCATGAATCAGATAAGTTTAGAATTTCATTAAGATACTTGATAGGAAAATCTAATTCTAATTCTCAAAGAACATTGATTGATGAGGTAAATTCAAAAATTAATGGTGATCTCCAACCTGTAAAAACACGACAAGATCTTGATAGTTCGGGCAAGCCTATAATACATGGAAAACTCAATATTGAATTGGATTGAGTTATTATCTTGAGTAGACAAAATAATTCAACAGTGGCCTAATTTTTTCGGGCGAACACTTAATTGAATTTGTAATCCCATTCCTTGAATTCTTACTTAAATTCCAATCCAACAAGCTCATTTATTAAAAATAGTACACTAAACGATAATAGTTTATTTATATCCTTACTTATTCCCTTCATGATTTAAAAGTATGGGGTTACAGAAAGATATCAAAGTGGTTTAAGGATGTGAAGTACCTAGTTATCACTTGATCAAAGAACTAGGTAATTTAAATGACATGATAACCTCTGGTTATGAGGTATTTTTAGATAAAGATTAGGTGGGTTGAGAGGATTATTAATATGACAGAAAGAGATTATAGGGTTTTATTGGGTATTTAAAAATGGTTGATGAAATAATGACCTCATTGAGTATCTTTGCCCTCTCTAGTCTCACATATTACTGGGTAAATAATTACTTTATAAATTCATCTACTTCTATACGAATACCATCCTTGAAAGACATGGGTGAAAATCCAAAGTCTGCGTAAGCATCCTTCCAAGAAAAAACCTTATCTTCTTTCATTCTAAGAACTTGTTCAACCGATATAGGAGAGCGAGATCGAAGAACAAAATTCATGAGATATACAGAAACCACACAAAACCAAATAGGTAGATGAATAAAAAAAACTTTTTTCTTCAATGCTACAGCAGTTTCTTTTAATATAGAAATATAAGTTATATCTAACTTTCCCGATAAATTATATTGATTTCCAAATGTAGTTTTTCGATTTTGTAACACGTCATAATACGCATCACCCAAATCTTGCGCATGAACTGGACTCATTAAGTTTTTACCATTACCAAAAACAGGAAAAAACATATTTTTATGGATGAATTTTATAAGTTTATACATATTTCTATCTCTACTACTTCCATAAATCATTGTTGGCCTTAAAATTGTAAGATTAGAATAATTTTTCAATAATCTATCTTCTATTTCTATATATCCTGCAGATGCACTTTTGAATTTAGAATATCTTCCTGTTGTATGGACACATATAAACCAATTAACACCCACTTCAGTTCCTGCTCGAACAATTTTTTCTGATACCTCTATGCCAGCGATGTTTAATAATATTTTCACCCCTTTTATCGAAGTCTTTAAAGAATCAATATCATCAAAGTCTACGTATATAAATTCAAGGTTAAGATCATAGCATTTAAGATGATCTACTTGACTATGACTTCTGATCAGGCATTTAATTTTTTTATGATAATTTTCTTTTGAAAGTCTTTCAAAAAAAAATTTTGCAGTATGTCCACTTGCACCGATAACTAATAATTCATTTTCTTCTAAGTCCATATTTTAATTCCCGATATGATAATAATCTTGTATTGATGCGCAATCTAGTTTACACACAGTTAATTGTAAACTTTGAGTAAATACCTCGACTGGAATTAATCAAAAATATAATAACTAACCTCAAGCTTTTAGACCTTACTTGGGAAATGTTGTTTCCTGGTCTGATAATTATTTACATCTCTTTTATGTCTTCTCTTTAAGACTAAGATAATATATTCTTCTAGGGGTTTTAATCACTAACTCAGAAGTTATCTAGTTTTAACTCTGAATGTTTTAATCTTCTTTCGATCTTCCTTGATGTATAGAAATATATTCCTATTAAATACTTTGTAATCTTTTCCTTTTGATGTCTTGATGTTGTTTGAATTTAGGTAATTTGATATTTCTTTATTACCCATCTCTTCATTATGAAGTTTGTTAATGAGATTATGATGAACTTTAAATCATTTTTATTTTCTGAATCAAGTACATTAGTTTTTTTAAGTAAATCAAGTATTTCTTGTGAACTTTATTTGACAGTACCATATAATAATGCGCTAAATAGTGTTTATATTTAAAAGGTGTTTCTTGAAAAAGTCTATAAGTGATTTGTATCAATTTTCTTATAATAGAAAAGTTCACTATCGAACTTCTATTGATGAGTTATTTAACTTAGTAAACGATTTTGCTGATCAAGAGGCTCTTGAAGGTTTATTTAATCATTTTTATGTATCTTATGAGCTTCCTGTAGATGTTACAAAGCAAAAGTTAAAAAAACATATTGCTTCTTCTTATATATATAAAAAAAGTCGTTTTAATAGTAAATTAAGTTTAAGTTCTGTGCTTAGATCAATGCTAAATTATGGTGCGCTTTTCTATGCACTTTTCTTTACTAAGAAAGATGAACATTTAAACCAATATAAATTAATAATTGATGATATTTCTTCCCCGATTGAGCTTTTAAGGTTTGAAAATCTTTTAAATTTATTTGGTAAAGAAAATGTGCTTTGTATTTCCAGAATGGAAAATTTAGAAGAGGAGTTTCCAGACTTTAATATTTATAAAAAGAAGTTTTTTAGGGATTTCAATAAAAAAGATCTTATTAAATCTTTAATTAGAGAAGTTTTCTCTGGGTTTTGGATTGTTCTTTATGCATCTATTAAAACTAGAATCAATTTATTTCCAGTTTCACTTGAAATTATTCATAGTTATTTGTCTTTTAAATCATTATTTGAAACCAATAAAGCAGAATATATAATTCAGGAAAGGCATTATGGAACAAACTCTGTAAAGAATTATTTGTTTAAAAAGAGTGGGGGTACCAGTTCAGCAACAATTCAGAAGAATATAATTGAGGCTGACCTCATGTTTGCTTATGTAGATATAGATATATTATTTTCTTTTGGTAATTCTGGTCTTCAAAGATTGTTTGACTTTGGGGGGAGAATAAATAAAATTCAACCAGTCGGTTCGTTATTTATGGAGTATTACTGGTTTAAAAAACCTTTGGTCAATAAAATACAATACGATATTGTATTTATGGGGATTAACCTCACTAGTGGATCTAATAGGATTGATAAATATGATGGATTTATTGATGATTACTACATTTCATTCGAGTGGCTTGTAAAAATTAAGAATAAAAATCCACAGCTTAAAATTGGAATAAAGCACCATGCTAGTGCTGGAATTGAAGATTCTAGAGAGAGTGAGATTTTAAAAAATAGTGGAATTATGACTGTTGATAAAAATTTGAATAGTTATCACCTTGCTTTTTCATCTCGCTGTGTTGTGACTTATGGGTCTTCGATGGGGTATGAGTTAAATGCCCATAACGTTTTTGCTTTGTTTGTAGACCCAGGATATCGATGTGCATTCCTGCCTGAGAAAGAAAATGATAATTTAGGTGAGCTCAGAATTACTTCTTATGAGCAATTTGATGAGTCAATTAGTGCAATTTTATCAAATAAAAATATTGATAAATTTTCAAATGTAAGTAGAACTGATCTATGTCTAGAAAGTTCAGTTACATCAAATAATATTTTTGGTCATTTACAAAACACAATATAAAGGTATCTTCTAAACATATTCTTGATAGGGTTCAGAGTAGCATGAAAAATATTAATAACATCACTGCATTGGTTGCTGTTAAAGGTAATTCTGACAGAGTTCCTAAAAAAAATATTAGAAAGTTTTCTAATAGTAGCTTATTAGAAATAAAGTTACAGCAGTTAAAGTCTTCAAATGTTTTTAGTGAAATTTTAGTTTCATCTGAAAGTGATGAAGTTTTATCAAAAGTAGAGCCTTTTGATGTGAGCATACATAAAAGAGACCCTTATTATTCAACGTCTTTGATCCCAATGAGTGATGTTTATGAATACCTTGCAAGGCAGGTTAAGACAGATTATATTGCTTGGATTCCAGTTACTAGTCCTTTAGTAGATGAAAAAATTTATCGAGAAGCGATCGAGACTTTTTTGACAATGGATCATGATGTTTATGATTCATTGCTAAGTGTAAATGAAATTCAAGAATATTTATATTATAATGAGAAACCTATAAACTTTACTCGTGATCCTTGGATGCGATCTCAAGATTTGACTGGAGTTTGTGCAATTAATTTTGCGATTAATATTATTAGCAAGGAAAATATGATTAAAAATAGAGCCACCTTAGGAGAAAAGCCTAAGTTTTTTATGATCCCAAAAAAAAATGCAATTGATATTGACTATATGGAAGACTTTATTCTTGCAGAACTTCTATTTAAACAATTAAAGGGTGAAAATAATGAATCATAGTGATGATGTTAGTGAAGTTTTAAAAAAAGATGGCGTAGATTTGATTGACTTAACAACATTTGTCAACAAGTCTTGCGTTTCTGTTGATGAAGTAGTTGAGAAATATGGGGAAGACAATGCGTGGGCTTCAAGAGTAATATATAACGAAAGATTTGGCGCAGTTCTTATAAGGCAATTTCCAGGTGAGGGGAATAGGCTCCATTATCATCCAGATGCGGATGAATGCTGGGTAATATTAGATGGAGAATGGGAATGGTATATTGAAGGTGAGGGCACTAAAATTGTTAAAAAAAATGATATTGTTTTAGTTCAGAAAAATACTAAACATAAAATTACTTGTCGAGGGGATGTGCCTGGAATTCGCCTTGCAATTACTAAGCCAGATGTAGATCATATATATGAGTAGTAAAGTCATTAAATTTGATTTTTCGCAAAAAAATGTTCTAATAGTTGGTGGAAGCCGTGGGTTTGGAGCTGCACTAGTATCAGAATTTTTAAAATCAAATGCTCATGTGTTTTATATTTCAAGAAATAAAAATGCTCTTAATGAGGGTAATCATATTTATGCTGATTTATCAGATACGAAGTCTATAAATTCAGCTATTGAAGAACTTAAAACAATTCAAATAGATATCCTTATAAATTGCGCAGCTATTAATTTTGCAAAACGGCATGATCAAATTGATATTCTTGAATGGGAAGAAGTATTTAAAGTTAATATGTCATCAGTTTTCTTAATAACTAATGCCATTTTGCCTTCTATGAAAAAAAATAATTATGGAAAAATTGTTAACGTGTCATCAATTGCTGGCAGACATCGAAGCATTGTTAGTGGAATTCATTACGTAAGCTCTAAGGCTGCATTGATTGGCTTTACTCGACAATTAGCTTACGAAGTAGGTGAATGGAATATAAATGTTAATGTGGTTTGCCCAAGCCAAACTAAAACAGAAATGTATAAAAAAACAATGACCAAAGACAAGGAAAAAAAACTGTTAAAATCTATTCCCCTGAATAGAATAGGAACAGTGAAGGAACAAATAGCACCAATTATGTTTCTTTCTAGTGATGCTTCAAGTTATATGACTGGATCAGTAACCGATATAAATGGTGGTCAAATATAATTTTTTTAGCTGAGTTAATTAAAATGATAACCAATAAAATTTCTTTAATTTAATGAGTATTTCAAGAAGACAATTTCTCGGAGGTGGGTTACTATTAGCAACTGCTCCATTCGTTTTAAAAGTCCAATTACCAAATTTTTTCAATGAAGAAACACTTGAGTTATTCGTAAAAAAATATCCAAGTGATGTTAATTTAACTAATATTGTCGAGCTTAAAGCTGCAAATGAATTAGATGACTTTAAGAAAACCTTGGAGTTATTAATAGCTAATAATCCTGATCAATCTAATTGGAATTACTCTGTTTTGGAAATTATTAAGAAAGATTATGAGGTTGGCAATATTAAGGTTGTAGATGGATGGATTATTTCTGAAACTGAGCTGAATATTGCCTTACTTAAAAAACAATTTTATTGACAATAATCCAAAAAGGACTCTAATATGAAAAAACTAATCGCTCTTCTATTCTCAACACTGATTTCATTTAGCTCTTATGGTGAAACTATATGTTTTGACACAGTTAATATTAAAAAAAGTGGTGGTATTATTTACTATCCAAATTGGGAGACCAAACCTTTTACCGGCAAAAACTTATGTAAATATGAAAATGGTCAGAAACAGTTAGAGGAAACTTTCAAAGACGGTAAGTCCAATGGCAAGTGGACTTATTGGTATGAAAATGGTCAGAAACATATTGAGGAGAACTACAAAGAAGGTAAATCAGACGGAATATTGACTGCCTGGAATGAGAATGGTCAGATAAATTGGAAAGGTAGTTATAAAGATGGCAATCAAGTTAGTAAAACCAATTACTTTTATTATGAGAGTGGTCAGAAAGAATCAGAGACAAATTATAAAGATGGTAAATTAGATGGTAAGGGGACTTATTGGTATGAAAATGGTCAGATAAGTTCAGAGTCAAACTGGAAAGACGGTGTGTGTATCAGTGGGGACTGTTAACTAACCATTAAATCACTTATTCTTCCAACTCGTTAAACGTCTCATCCAACGAAGTTTGTAAGTCCTTTTCGCATCCACCTGCAAAGAAAAAACCCGCACCGAATATAAGAGCGAAATTAGTTGAATTCAGTTTTTCAAAAGGTTCTGGTGCTGTCTCAGAGTTTTCATCAATTAGCATCAATACACTAAACGACAACAGATCATTTATCTTCTTATCTATCATCTTCATGATAGAGAAGGGTGGGGTTACAGAAAAATATCACAATGGTTAAATAAGAGCTCCATATTGACCCATAAAGGGAAGAAGTGGTTCTCTTCACCGGTTATCTCAATCTTAAAGAGAAAACACGAAAGAGACCGCATGAATGAACAGATCAGAAATCAACATTTCCCAAGTAAGTTATCAAAGTTTGAGGTCAATTACTATATTTTTGATTGAATTTATTTGATAAAATAAACAAATATTAAAAATACACCTAAAAATTTAAATAGCATGAGTAACTTGTCTAAAGTTATAGTTGAAAAACTAGAGAGTAATTTTGATCAACTATCTAAACAGTTTTTTTCTTTAAATACAGGAACTACATCC
>Ga0209482_1000172_pt1 | contig 55855 bp, 48 predicted proteins | sample CoawatmetaG10DNA_FD_187512 | JGI IMG/M metagenome (GOLD analysis project Ga0209482, IMG submission 187512) | Marine microbial communities from the West Antarctic Peninsula - Coastal water metaG104-DNA (SPAdes) (version 2) | ecosystem: Environmental > Aquatic > Marine > Coastal ...
TAGCAGCTTGTAATGTTGCTTGTGTTGCTGTGACGCCATCTTGGGATTGTATAAATGGGGCTTGTGTTGATCCAGGAACTGGTATGGGTCAATATGCTACTCAAGCTAATTGTCAGACTATGTGTATAAATATAGCTCCATCTTGGGATTGTATAAATGGGACTTGTATTGATCCTGGAACAGGTTTAGGTGCATATAATTCTTTAGGTGTTTGTAATAGTGCTTGTGCGATTACGCCATCTTGGGACTGTATAACTGGACAAGGTTGCATTGACCCAGGAACAGGTCAAGGTTCGTATAATTCTTTAGTTGCTTGTAACAGTGTTTGTGCGACTACGCCATCTTGGGATTGTGACGGAATGGGTACTTGTACTGATCCTGGAACTGGAGCAGGAATGTATGCTAGTCAAGCTGCTTGTGATAATGCTTGTATAGTAAGTGGAGTTGAAGAACAGACTACCAACAAAACACTTCTTAAAATTACTGACCTATTAGGTAGAGAAACAAAAGGTTCTAAGAATGATGTTCTTTTTTATATCTATGATGATGGAACAGTAGAAAAGAGAATAGTTATAGAATAAAATAGTAGTTTAAATATGATGCATAATAAATCATTATATATATTCCTTTTCCTTATTGGGTTATTATCCTGTAAGAAAGACATTGAAATTATTAATGATAATGATGCGCCATATTATGGTGAAATCCCTACTTTGTTATTGGAAAATTATGTAAACCGATTATATATTGATTTACTTGGTAGAGAACCTCTAGATACAGAAATGGAAAGTGATGTTCAGTTTTTAAGAGATAAGGATATTACTTTAGAAAGTAGAGGGGAACTGATAATAAAACTACAATCTGACACCAGTTTTATTGAAGGAGATTCATCTTATAAATTTGCCTATTATCATAGGATGTATGATATGATAAAAGTACGACTAATTGAGGGGGCTTCTAATAATTATATAGGATCTGAATTAAGTATTCATTATTCGGCTTATTTAGTTGATTCAGTTAATGGAAATATGCTGGATGCTAATAAGAAACTTTTAAATTATCATAAACTAAATAATGTTTTAATATCAGAATTGCAATACTATAACGGCCTTATTGAACTCAATGAAATGCATAGAAGAATGATTTTCAATTCAGTTTATGATAACATTAATATGAATACTTTTAATTTTATTAATGCTGCTTTTGATAATCTTCTTTTTCGTTATCCAACTCAGTATGAATTTGATGAGGTATATAAGATTATTGAAGACAATACTGCTCAAATAGTATTAGGTGGTTCAGTAAATAATAAAGGTGATTTTACACACCTTATTTGCAATACTAAAGAATTTTATGAAGGTACTATTGTGTGGTGTTATGGTACTTTGTTAGCAAGAAATCCAACTACTGAAGAAACTGCTGTTTTAATGGAAACTTATTTTTTGGATAAAGATTTTCAGAAAATGCAAAGAGCAATAATGAAAACGGATGAATATGCTCACTTTAACTAATCGCTTATGAAAAATATAACTCTACTATTTTTTTGTTTATCAGTTTTAGCTACATCTTGTAAAAAGGATGATATTATTTATGATGTAAACCAAGTAAACGCAACTTCATATAATGCTAATAAAAATAAGTTAAAAACTATATCTCAATATATCTCTATTTTATATGCAAATTTGTTTCAAAAGGCTTTGTCAGCAAACGAATTGGTGGAGATTACAAATTGTATTGAATCAATTGGAGATAAGGAGGTTGCTCATGAAGTAGTTTTAAGTAATTTCATGAATAAGTCAGGAGTTACTTTGCCATCTGATTCACTTATGAGGACTGATCTTAATGCTTTTATTGAACAAACTTATAAGCGGTTTTATGTACGAGACTTAACAGAGGCAGAACGAGAATTCTTCTTGAATTTCTTTGCATCACATCCTGATGTATCAGCAGAGATGGTGTATTCTGCATTTTCTTTATCTAACGAATATCAGTTTTATTAATATGAAAAGAAGAAATTTTTTAAAAAATACAGCTTTAGGTGCTGCTGCTATCACAGCTCCTTTTATTTTGCCAAGTGGAAGATTGTTCGCGGCAACTGGAAGTCGCATGGCTGACCATGTTGTTTTTGTTGCTTTCGCAGGAGGAGTTAGGCAGCAAGAATCTATTTTACAAAGATATTTAGATGATAGTCAAGATTATCCAAGTGTTGGAAACATTATGTATAACATGTTTGATGGCGCGCCACCCACCGATAAGATTGTTTACGGTACAGATGGAATAATAAGTGGAGATACTCCAATTCCTAAATTATTATCTCAAACTTTACAGCAACAGGGTACTTTATTCAAGGAAGTAAATGCCTCAACAGTTGGTCATTATGCTGGGGTAAACACTTTGTTGACAGGAAACTATTTGTATTCTCAAGGTTTGAAAATGAAACCTTCAATGCCAACAATATTTGAGTATCTAAGAAGACATCAAGGGGTAAAAGCAACAAAAACTTGGTTTATAGGAAATGGAATTGGTAATTCACTTCCTTTATTGGATTATAGTTTGCACCCTGATTATGGCTCTCAATTTGGAGCTAATTTTTTAGCGCCTACAATTACTTTTGGTGATGATGGAGAAAAGCATCTTAAAAATGCAAAAATATATCATCCTGAAGATGAGTTGGACCCTATGTATAAAATGAAATATTTTTTAGACAATGTGTGGTATTCACAAGGGAAACCCTTACCTAATATTGGTAATACTGAAGAAGAAAAAGCAGAGATCAAACAATTTGTAAAAGATATGTTTGTGAAAAAAGAAAATGGCACAATTGCTCATCCTCCAGTTGGAGACAATAGAGATGGACAAACTGTAGGTTATGCTTGTGAAGTACTAAAACGCTTCAAACCTACTTTCTCAGTAGTTTATTTATCATCTGTAGATGGCTGTCATTCTGATTTTTCAGGCTACTTAAAAAGCTTGCACGCTACTGATCATGCTGTCGGTCATTTATGGGATTATATTCAAAATAATATTCCTGAAATGGCTGGTAATACAACTTTAATTGTTTCACCAGAACATGGTAGAAATTTAGAATCGAATAATATTGTTGATGCTAATGCTTTTACGGGCTTTGATCATTCAGATGCTAATAGTAGAAGGATTTTTAACATGATGATTGGTCCCGGAGTTGATTCTAATTTAACAATAGGGAATGAAAATAATCAAATTGGAGATATAGTAAATATTACACCAACAATAGCTGAAATTTTAGGTTTTAAAAATGAAATAATGGGTGCAGGACTAACAGCAAGTAATAAGTCTCTATTTGATTTGATATAACAATGAGAAAGAGTCTTTATATATTCATTATTATTTCTTTAGTTTTTCAAGCTTGTAAAAAAGATGTAGAAATTAATCCTTATGATAATCCTAATCTAAATTCTCCTAAGGATACTACTACAAACTATTTTCCTGACGCCACTGCTTTTCAAGCACTTCATAATAATATTTTTATTCCTACTTGTGCGAATTCTGGCTGTCATGATGGATCTTTCGAGCCCGACTTTAGAACTATTGAAAGTTCGTATAATACACTTGTATATCAGCCAGTAATAAAGAATGATAATGGGAATACCTATGAGTTTAGAGTAAAACCAAGCAATTCTGATAAATCAATTTTATATAAAAGATTAATTGAAGATATTGATGGAATTTCAGGAATTATGCCGCTTTCCGCAGAATATAATGCTGAGCATTATTGGTTTGATCACAAGGAAGAGTATATTCAAAATATAAAAGATTGGATAGATAATGGCGCTAAAGATATGTTTGGCAACTTACCTTTACAACCTAATAATATTCCTGAAATGAGAGGTGTAATTGCTTTTGTTACAGGACAAAACACTCCTTTGGCAAGAGAAATACCAAGAGGAACAATCTACGTGCCGTCATCAGCTAATTCAATAGATTTATGGTTTTCTGTTCAGGATGATATTTTATTATCTAATGAGTTAAGTTATAACAAAATTAAGTTTTCTACAAACTTATTTAATTTTGAAAATAAACCTGAATTTCCTTTAGAAGTTATTATGCCTCCTAAAAATGAAACTGGTTTTTATGTTAGTACAACTGATGATTTTTATCATAAATACACACTGGATATGTCCACTTTTACTACAGGTGATATTGTTTTTATAAAAATATATGTAAAGGATGATGTTAATCCAGTTACTGAAATACCGTCAAATGGTTCAGATTATAATATTGTAAAACACTTTACATTCACAGTGCAATAATGATGAAAGGAATAACTTATATATTACTAGTAGTTTCATTAGTTTTTTCTACTTGTAAGAAAGTTGAGGTTGAAGATGATTTTTTGATAAGTCTGATTGAAACATCTCCATCAAGTATTGTTGAGTTTGAAGAGAATATTAATATAAGAATTTCATATAGTCACGCTCAAGGATTTTTGGGTTTTTCTGATCCTGATTATTTGTCATTAGAAGTAAAAGATAGTCGACTTTCTAATCCCGATTATTATCATTTAATTCCATTAAGTCCACCACAAAGTGAGGCTTCAATATCAGGTGAAATACTTATTGAAGTAGATGCTCCATTTATATTTGGAAATGGAAATACAGAAACTTTAACTTTTACTATTCGTATTCAGGATAAAGATAAAAATTGGAGTAATAAAGTTACTACTGATTTAATTACAGTAAATAAGTGATGAGATATTTTTTAATTTTGGTTTTTATGTGTTTTGCAAATGTGGTATTTGCACAGTATACCATGTCCAACAGTACAGTATTTGACTGTGAAGGAACATTAACCGATAGTGAAGCTAACACCAATAATCCTGGATGGTATGCACACAGTGAAAATTATTCTTTTACTATTTGTCCTGCTGGTGCAATCTCTATTACCTTAAATTTTTCTTTTTTTGAAACAGAACCACAGAATGATTATGTGATAATCTATGATGGCCCAGATAATACTTACCCAATTCTTTCTGGACCTTATTCTGGAGTAAATTTACCTCCTCAAATTACTTCTTCTGGCTGTGTTACCATTGACTTTGTTTCGGATGTAAATGTTGCAGCTGAAGGATTTGAATTGAGTTGGGAATCTCAAATTTCTGTTCCACAACCACCAATAATTAGTTTGCCAACAGCCGTAAGTTGTAGTTTAAGTACCTTAATTATTGAATTAGATCAATACATTCATTGCGATTCAGTAGTAACAGCTCAAGTTCTTGTGGGCGGGCAATTGAATCAATTAGTAAATGCAACAGCTTTAAATTGTATCAATGATTCTACTAACCAGATTCAACTCTCTCTTTTACCTGGTTTAAACGAAAGCGGTACTTATGATATTTCTTTTCAAACTTATTATAAAGATGATTGTGATAGTATTTGGGATTTAACATCAACTTTTCAGTTTATAATTAATGATTGTCCTTTAATAGTAGAATTAACAGCTGATAACGATACAATTTGTATCGGAGAATGTGCTGATTTATCTACTTATGTAATTGGTGGTGATGTGTCATCTTATTCTTACAGTTGGAATCCTGTCTGGAACAATAGTCCTGGTGTTTGGACGGTTTGTCCTTTAGTGACAACTTCCTATATTGTTACTGTAAGTGATTCTAGTATGGCAGCTTCACAAAGTGATACCATCACTATTGTAGTCTTAAACCCACCTGTAACTCAATCTTCTATTAGTATTTGTCAAACTGACCCTTCAATTAATTTGATTGCTAATCCTATTGGTGGTTGGTGGTGGGGTTCAGGAATTACAAATGGAAATAATGGAACTTTTAATCCAGTTGGATTATCTGCAGGAATATATACAGTTACTTATGGAATTGGTGGATGTACAGATGATCTGGATGTTACAGTTCTAGAAATTAATGCAGGTTCAGATATTTCAGCTTGTTTTAATACTAGTTTTAATCTTAATTCTTCTGTGACAACTCCAGGAGGAATTTGGTCAGGTTGTAGTTGCATTCAAGCAAACGGAAATATTACAACAGGCAATAATCTTGCTCTAATAACAGCAATTTATACTTTGCCAAATGGATGTTCCGATACTTTATTGGTGACTGTTTCAGGAATTACTACACCAGCTAATGCTACTCTTTGTCAAAATTCAGGTAATTACGGACTTTCTTTTATGCCTGTAAATGGTATATGGTCAGTATTGCCTGATAATCCTCAACTGGCAAGTTCTTGTTTGAACCCTATTTTGCAATATCCATTTCAGGATGGCTTTGAATTGGGTTTTGGTAATTGGATACATGAACCTAATAATGATTTTGACTGGCAAGTTAACAATGGTGGTACTCCTTCATCAACAACTGGACCAAACTCTGCTTTTGAAGGTTATAATTACATTTATACTGAAGCTTCTAGTGCTAATAATCCAGCAAAGGTTGCAGCTATTATTAGTCCTTGTTTAAATTTATCAGCTTATAATAATCCTATTTTACATTTTTGGATGCATAAACAAGGGGCAGGTCAAGGTAGTTTTGCTGTTGATGTTTCAATTGATAATGGTGTAAATTGGAATTTAGATTATTGGTATATATCTGGTGATTTAGGAAATCAATGGAAAGAATATTCTATTAGTTTATCTGCCTTTAATGCTTCTGAAGTTAAATTACGTTTAAGAGTAATTACAGGAAATTGGCAGTCAGATATTGCGGTGGATAAATTATCAATTTTAGGAGGGCCTGTTACTGCTGATGGATTCTTCTTAACAGATATTGCCGCTGTTGGCTTACATAATTTAATGTACTCTATTCAGGGATGTGATGATTATGTTGATGTTCTAATAAATGAGATAAATGCAGGTTCTGATTTAGTAGTTTGCCCTTCTTCTTCCCCTTTTAATTTGATTGGTAGTCCATTAGCGGGAGTTTGGAATGGATTATATATTACCAACCAAATTACTGGAACTTTTAACCCCTCATTAGGAGCAGGTATTGATCTCGTTACCTATACTTTTGGTGGATGTACAGATACAGCAGAGATTTCAGTTTTGGATACTGATATTCAAATCGATACTTTATTTCTTTGTATGAATGAAGGAATTCAGTTATTAGATTTAGGAATAGTTCCTAGAACTCCAGCTAATGGAATTTGGAGTGGAAATGGAATAATTAGTTCTAGTTTTCCTGGTGAATTTAGTCCGCAAATTGCAGGAGTAGGATTTCATACTTTAACTTATACAGCTAATAGTTGTTCTGATAATTTAATTGTAGAAATTGCTCCTCAAGCAGTCTTAATTGACACTCTTTTTTGTCAATCCTCTAACGATATTATATTGAATGTATACCCTAGTGGTGGATATTGGATAGGTAATGGTATTCTTGATGGTAATACGGGTTTATTTGCGCCTAGTCAATTAATTTTAGGACAGAATTTTATAACTTATACATCTATTGGTGGTTGTCTAGATACCTTTAGTATTACTATTTATGATCTTCCACAGTTAAGCCTTTCTGGTTTAACCTCCAATTATTGTTTTAAGGACACTAATGTTTTTGTAAATACCCTGCCAATTGGTGGCGTTTTGACAGGAAGTGGTGTAAATGGGTCTTATTTTAATCCATCACAAGCAGGAGAAGGCTATCATACAATTACTTATGAATATGGAAGTGGAATTTGTACTGAAACAATTGATTTTATTGTATTAGTTAGTGGTGAATTATTGGCTGATGTCTATAGTTCAGAAGATACTATTTGTAATGGTGATTATCTTAATGTTAGTGTAACTGCTAGTGGAGGAATTGGTAATTATAGTTTTATTTGGGATAATGGATTAAGTAATAGTTATAATCATTTAGTTACTCCATCTTTAACAACAACTTATTTTGTTTCAGTTTCAGATGCCTGCTCGGATAATATAGTTGATAGTATTCTTGTATTTGTATTTCCAAGTTTTACACCAAGTTTTTCTACTTCAAACAAGTTGTGTTATGGTGAGTTAGGCTTTGCTAAGGTAACTGTCAATCCAGCTTCAAACTATTCCTTTTTATGGAATACCAATCCAGCTAATTTTACGGATAGTATTATTGATTTAGTTAATAAAAGGTATGAAGTTACTGTGATAGATGTTATTACAAAATGTCACTTATCGGATACTATTAGTATCCCCGGTTATGATGAAATTTCGGCTTTATTTTTTGCTAATAAAACAGAATGTATTTCTTTAATTGATGCCGAATTTCAATTCTTAGATAATAGTATTGTTAATCCTCTTGAATTGAGTCAAACTTCTTTTTGGGATTTTGGAGACAATTCATCAACTCATTATGAGTTTGCAGAAAATCCGATACATACATATGCTGATACGGGTTTATTTTCTGTCGAATTAATATTAACTAATACTGGAGGATGTATCGATTCCTTTGAAATTGAAGTATGTGTTAAGCCTGATATTAAAATATTTACACCAAATAGTTTTACGCCAAATGGCGATTATTGTAATGATGAATTCTATGCAAAAGGATTGGGTAGTTTTTATTCTTTTAATATTAAAATTCATAAAAGATGGGGTAGTGAAATAATTTTTGAATCGAATGAAATTTTACTTACCACTCATTTACAGGATGGTAATATCTGTAATAATTTTGAAAATACGGATCCGTATTATAAAATGGGAAGTTGGGATGGCGTTATGCTTGATGGAAATTTATCAGCCCAAGGGGTATATCCTTTTGTAATTGAATATAAACAAACTAAGGCAAGCTTAACTGAGGTTATTGTTGGCCATATAACTTTAATAAGATGATAATACTTAGCACGGGATTTGGAAATGGAACAATAACTATTTTATTAATTTTAATAATAATTTTACTATTAATGATATTCCGGAAAAGGTATATTTTTAAAGGATTAGCAATTGTCAATAAAATAATCCTCCCATCTTTAATTAGAAAAGATTTATCTAAACTTAAAGGTTATGAAAAATTAATTTTTGGATATAGGTATTGGGTTACAAAGAATAGCTTGTAATCTTATTTTTCTTTATTTTTGAATTCATAGTTGTAATCAACTATTTCCCATTTTATTTTATCATTTTGTTTTAAAAGGATATGTTCATTATGATCTATAGTATTTGTATAACTAGATGTATACTCTATTAAAACATAAAAGCCATCCTCCATTCCTTCTACTTCACTTTGAAATTTTTTCTCTGTTGTTTTTCTGCTTTCTAATTCTCCAAATTCAAGCATCAGTTCATTTATTAAGTTTATCCAGGTTTTTTGCTTATACCTTACCTTAACTTCATTTGAGAGCATTTTAAATGCATTATCGTATTGATTATTGTTAATATTACTTAACCAACTTTCTGCAACTATACTTGCATCTTTAATGTATTGGTCGGTATATTTTTGTGCACTTGCTGAGTAGATGCTTATTATTGAAATAAGCATTATAATTAATTTTTTCATTTTTATTTTATTGATGCGTAAAAATAGTGATTTCCAAATTAAATCAGAAGTAAAACACATTTTAAAAGGGTTAAGTATTATGTGATTGAGTAGAATTACTCTATAATATAGACTAAATTCATAAGATTGCAATGTAAGTTATTAACGACCTTACCTAGTGATTAAAACCCTCTTATCTAGTAGAGAATATATTATTTTATAACAGGATAGTTTTGTTGTAAATTATTGATATATAGATATTTGTGTATTATAGTATTTTTATTGGTATTTTGTTTTGTAAAGTTATTTTTAAAAGTTGATTTGGTTTTAAATTTTGAAGTTATTAACAATATATATTAGCCTTATCTAGTAAAATTCAAATTGTATCATATTTTTTTCTATATTAGTCGCAGTAAAAATTTATTAACCAAAAAAAAAACTATGGCTTATAAGCACACAAACGAAAGAGGTACTACTTACTACTTACACAAGCAAGAAGTTACTTTAAAATCAACAGGAAATGTACAAACAATTTATTTCTTTGCTAAAGAAGAATTAACTGTTTCTAAAAAAGGAAATCCAGTAACTTGTTTAGACGCTTTACCTGACGGTAAAATGGTTAAAGAAAATAGTAGAACAGGTTTACCATTTGTTAAAAAGAAATAATTTCTTTTTTTATAAAAGGAAAAGCCCTAACATTTGTTAGGGCTTTTTTTATGCTTTGTATTTTATTGCTTAATCTTTTAACATTGAAACATAGTATAATAGGTAGGTAGCAGCTGCTAATGCTGCAACCACATAAGTGCTAGCTGCCCATTTTAATGCATCATTTGCGTAAGTTAGCTCTTGTTCACTTGTTATACCAGAAGAACGCAACCAAACTAATGCTCTTCTGCTGGCATCAAATTCAACAGGCAATGTAACTAAAGTAAAAGCAGTAACAATAGCTTGTAAGGCAATAAATACCATCAGAAGATTAGTAAATCCAAGGCCAATATAGCTCCCTCCTATTAGACCAATAATAAAGACTGTACTCATCATCTTATTACTCATGTTAACTATAGGAACCATCTGTGAGCGCATTTGTAACCATGAATATGCTGTAGCATGTTGAACTGCATGCCCGCATTCATGGGATGCTATAGCAGCTGCAGAAACATGTCTTCCTTGGTAAACATCAGGGCTTAGGTTTACTGTTTTATCCATTGGGTTATAATGGTCAGTTAGTTTTCCAGGAACTGAAATTACTTTTACATCATATATATGATTGTCAGCCAACATTCTTTCGGCTATTTCTTTACCATTCATTCCTGAAAGGGTAGGGATTTTACTGTATTTCTTTATTTTCTTTTTAAGTCTTGAGCTTACTATACCTCCAGCAATCATAAAGGCAATCATTATTATCCAAATCATAGTTGTTTTTTTGTTTTGCAAAATTAGGAAAAATTCCTCCTTAATATACAACAATAATATAGTAATTTTGTTGCATAAAACTTAAGAAAATGAAACGACCGTTAATTTTAGTAACCAATGATGATGGTATATCAGCCTCAGGAATCCGTAATTTAATTCGAATTATGAATGATTTTGGTGATGTTGTTGTTGTTGCTCCTGATGGGCCTCAGTCAGCAATGGGGCACGCCATTACGATTGATTCGATTCTAAAATGTGATAAGATTGTAATTGATAAAGGACCTCAAAAAGAATATGCATGTAGTGGTACTCCTGTTGATTGCGTGAAATTAGCAGTCAATCAGTTGTTAGAAAGAAAACCTGATTTATGTGTTTCAGGTATTAATCATGGTTCTAACTCATCAATCAATGTTATTTATTCAGGTACTATGTCGGCAGCTGTTGAGGGGGCTTTGGAGGGAATTCCCTCTATTGGTTTTTCATTGTTAGATTATGCTCATGATGCTAATTTTTCTGAAGCAGAAGTATACATAAGAAAAGTAACACAATCAGTATTAGATAAAGGTATGGATAAAGGTGTTTGTTTAAATGTTAATATTCCTAAAATAAAAGAAAATCAGCCAATAAAAGGAATTAAGATATGTAGGCAAGCTAGTGCTAATTGGGAAGAACAGTTTGAAAAAAGGGTTGATCCAAAAGGTAGAACTTATTACTGGCTTACTGGTAAATTTGTTAATTATGATAAAGGAACAGATACTGATGAGTGGGCTTTAGCAAACCATTATGTGTCTATTGTTCCTGTTCAATTTGATATTACAGCTTATCCTTCTTTACCATCGCTAAATAAAATATTTTCCAAAGATGAATAGAGATGTAGCTAAGGGTTTTTCTATTGGTGTTTTTGCCCCAATTACTGCATTCATTATTTATGTTGGTTTTTATCTGGAGGTTGATTTTGATACAGCAATTGATACCATTAATAGAATGGGAACTATGACGCATCACATTAGTTTGAGTGTATTTTTAACCAATACAGTTTTGTTTTTCATGCAGATAAAAATGTTCCGTGATGAAGTTGCTAGAGGGATACTTGGTGCTACAATAGCTTATGCAATTTTAGTACTTATCTTAATTTTATCCTAATGAAATTTTACATTATTACTGGTGAGCCCTCTGGAGATTTACATGCTTCTAATTTGGTAGAGGAATTTAAAAAATGTAATAATGAATTAGAGTTTAGAGCTTGGGGAGGAGAGCGCTTACTAGCACAAGGAGTGGAGTTAGCTAAGCACATAAAAGAAACTGCTTTCATGGGGCTTTTGGATGTTTTGAAAAATTTAGGGGCTATAAAGAAAAATTTAAATTATTGTAAGAAAGATATTTTAAAATATAAACCTGACGCGCTTATTTTAGTTGATTATCCTGGTTTTAATTTGAAGATTGCTAGTTTCGCCAAAGAGCAGGGAATAAAAGTGTTTTATTATATATCGCCAAAGGTATGGGCATGGAATAAAAGTAGGGTTGCTAAATTAAAAAAGTATGTTGATGAGCTTTTGGTTATTTTCCCTTTTGAAGTAGATTTTTATCAGAAATATGGGATGAAAGTAACCTATGTTGGTAATCCTTTATTGGATGAAATAGGCAAAGGAAACTTTAGTTTTTCTTATAGCACTGAGAAGCCAATTATTGCTTTATTACCAGGAAGTAGAAAACAGGAAATAGAAAGCATATTGCCTAAAATGTTAACGGTGGTTAATACTTATCCGAATCATCAGTTTGTTATTGCTGCAACTAATACTTTTAGCAAGCAATATTATCAGTCTATTATGAAAGAAAATAATGTAAAACTAGTATTTGATGAAACATATGGTTTACTTTCAAATGCTACTGCAGCTTTAGTTACTTCTGGTACTGCAACTTTAGAGACTGCATTGTTTAAAGTGCCACAAGTAGTATGTTACAAAACCAATTGGCTTACTTATTTTTTAGCAAAAAACCTGATTAAAATTAAGTATTTATCTTTAGTGAACATCCTAATGGATAAGTTGGTAGTAAAAGAACTTATTCAGAAAGAATTGAATAAAAATAGTATAAAAGAGGAATTAGATATCCTGTTGAATGATAATAAGGAAATCTTAACTGATTATGATAAATTAATTGAATTGTTAAATAAAAAGGGAGCTTCAAAAAATGCAGCTCAGTTTATATTAAAATCTATTTAGATTCTTTGTATTCCTGAATTTTCTTAAACGTTAATTCCATTGGTAGACAGTTATTTGCCAGAATAATATCAGTTCCACTATAATGTATTGTTCCAAAACCATCTCTTACTGACCATGTAAATGTACTTGATTGTGAGTTTTCCCAAGCAAGTGTAAAGTGTACTGCATCAGGGTCAGTAGGGTAGCAAACAGGTACATAAGTAAAGCCTAATGTTGCTTGAAGAGTGCCAACATAATCATTTCCGACATATACATCTAACCAATCTACACCAAGATTATCAAAATGTACTGCTGCTGCTACATCTTCATAAAACACCACATCAGCTTCATATTCACAATAATAATTGTTTAAAACTAGGTTATAATTAACTGCATAAGGATCATTACAGGTATACCAACAACTTCCGTTATCACTATCTGCATTAGGATTAAAGTTCTCTGCATATGTATCTGTACATCCATCTACTAATACTTCAACAGAACATGAATTTATAACAACCGCTAAGATTAATAATAAAATAGTTTTTTTCATAGTGATAATTTTGATGTAAATATATTAAATTTATCCAAATGAATTACTAGAAGAAAATACCGATTTTTAGAATACTACTTCCATAATTTTTTTTTAACATATTACTATATAACTTAAAAAAGGAATGTCATACATATGACATTCCTTTTTACATTTTTTTATTAGTTTTATATAAACTTTATTGCCTAGTATGATTTAATGTAATATTAGAAGTTGAAGTCATGCCATTCTCCTCTTCAGTATTATTTAGAATTACTACCATTTCTGTACTTGTAACTGTACATGTATTTGTTTCTGTTTCACCATCTTCAGTAATTGTTAATACATTACCTGCATAGGAATATGGAATAGATTCTCCTTCCATTATCATTTGACCATCAGCAGTAAACTCAACATCTGCAAACTCCCACTCTGGATCTGAAGATGTTGTTGTGTAGCTAGTATCCATTAAGGTCATTCCTGCCATAGTAACGGTATAATTAACATCAGCAGAAGTTGGTGTCCAAGTACCTATAATTGAGTAAATACAAGACCCGTCATCATTAGTGGCACTATTATTGTAGTTAGTTGCAGTTGCATCTGTACAACCATCTACGACAGATGGTATAATCGAATCATCTTCTTCTTTTTTACAAGCAGCAAAAATAATTGATACTGCTAGTAATGTGTAAATTAATTTTTTCATTTTTTATTTATTTGTTAATATTGAACAAAAATAAGTTATTTAAAATAAATTGCTATGCTAAGCATAGTATATTTGGATCTAATAAAAGTAGATGCCTTACAGGTTCAGCAAGCTTATTACAAAATTTAAGTCTATTTTTAAGAGGAGAATTGTTTGTTAAAAAAAATTATAACAATCCAAACTGATTTAAATGATGCGAATAATGTTTCCTTTGAAAGAGAATCCATTGGTTAGTATCTAATTCCCCAAAATAGGGATGGATAGCTTTAAAGTCTTTATTTTCAATTAAGAAGGCAATCATATTATCGCTTGAATTTATTAATTCTCTTTTTAATTCTTCAATACCTTCGTTAATATTCTCCTTGAAATTGAAGCCAATATCATTTGCAACAACTAATCCTTTTTTTATTGCTTTATCAGTATATAAGAAGGCAATTGCTTTTTTGACATACTCTTCTTTAATTAGTAAAGTGTTATTCCCAAAATGCATCATTTTACTGCTTTGCATTAAATGGATTAGCATTTCTTTGGCAGTCATAGTTCCCCATTTGGCTTTACTATCTTCTTTTAAGTTTGCTAGAACTGTAGTTAAGGTTGTATCAAAAAAATGAGTTAATTCTTTTTCCATTCTTTTTGTTCTTTTTTAGTTAGGAAAGTCCAAGCTACAATTCTGGTAATTTTATTGCCAGTACCCATATTAATCGTCTTAACTTCAAATGCTTCTATCTTTTCTAAAGAGCTATAAATCCTATTCAGGTTTTTCTCATTAGAAACTAATGTCGTAAACCACAAGCAGTTTTCAGCATAGTTTACGCTTTCAGTTATCATGTTATTTATGAATTGTTTTTCTCCTCCTTCACAAATTAGTTCATTTACCATTCCTGAAAAGCTGAGTTGTATTTTTTTTGATCTTTTTCCTGTAAGGTTTCTTACTTTTCGCATACTACCTTTAAGGGCTTCCTTTTTAGAAGCATGAAAAGGAGGATTACAAATACTTACATCAATTTTATCCTTAGGCTTAATGATTCCTTTAAAGATTTTACTTTCATCCTTTTGCAATCTGAATTTTACTTTTCCTTTAAGTGTAGGGTTTGCTTTTATGATTTCTTTTGCACAAGCAATAGCGTCAGCATTTACTTCAGAAGCAATAAAATTCCATTGGTATTCGCTAATTCCAAGTATAGGATAGATGCAGTTTGAGCCAACGCCAATATCTAAGCAAGTAATTTCATTATTTTCCCCTAATAAATCAGATATATAATGAATATAATCTGCTCTGCCAGGTATAGGAGGGCATAAGTTAGTATCAGGGAAATCCCAATTTTTTATTCCGTAATAATTACTTAAAAGTGCTTTGTTAAGTAGTTTTACAGCTGCAGGATCAGAAAATCGAATTGAATCCTCTCCGTATTTATTGGGTTTAATGTGTTGCTTTAACTCAGGAACTTCCTTAAGTAGTGCCGCTAAATCATATTGCTCTCTGTTCTTATTTCTTGGGTGTAGATTAGCCTTTATTTTATGTCTTTCGGGTGTTTCCTTTTCTTGTTCTTTCATTTCTTTCTGATTAACCTTTTTTTACAAATTCTGATTTTAGCTGCATTGAACCAAATCCATCAATTTTGCAGTTGATGTTATGCTCTCCTTCAGTTAAGCGAATGTTCTTTACTTTGGTGCCTGATTTTACTGGTTTTGGAGCCCCTTTGACGGGTAGGTTTTTAATAACGATAACGCTATCGCCTGTTTGTAAACGAGTTCCATTACTGTCCAACACTAACAACCCTCCTTCCATTTCCACTTCTTTAGGATTCCATTCATTAGCGCATTCTGGGCAAGTGTAGGAATCATCTCCTGTTGAATATCCATAAGGAGATTCGCAAACAGGACAGGCTTTCATTTCTTCTGACATAGGTCTTATTTTATTTTTGAATTCGTAATTTTTATAATCTCATCTTCCAAGGCACAAGCGTCATAAACTAATTGTTGTCCTCTTTCTAAGATATCTGAAACAAAGGTTTTATCTTCACAATCTCCACAATTAATCTTAACATTTAAGAAAGCGCCAATTACAGCGGTACGTGCACACAATGCACCAACTCCAGCATCTGTTACTGAGTTAGGGTTTCCAAATTCAGCCATAGCCTTCATTACTTCCATAGATGCAAAAGCTGTTTCCATAACCTTGAAAGGAGTGAGGATTGCGTATTGGGTTGCAACTTGTATTGCTTCTTGTCTTATAGCTTTATCTGATTGATTATCTTTTGGTAAACGGAAAGCATCCATAATTTTATTAAAAGCATTGGTGTCTTCATCTACTAAATCCAAAAGAGTGTTTTGATAAGCCATTCCTTTTTCTGCCCAATCAGAGAATTCTTCCCATCTTTCATCCCAACCTCTTTTGTGTGCCGAAAGGTTAGCAACCATTGTACCCAGTGAAATTCCCATAGCTCCACAATAAGCTGCAATAGACCCACCTCCAGGTGCAGGGCTCTCGCTTGCTGTTTCATTAGCAAAGTCAGTAAGCGTCATATTTACTAATGGCTTGTTACTATTACTTTCTAACATATATTCAATTACTCTTTCTTGTGGGTCAAAAGGAGCTAATTCATCTAGTCCTAAAGTTTTGATAGCAATTTTTATAATTTCTCTTTCGTGTATTCCTGTTGATCGTTCTTGCTTTTTTAGAAAATGTTTCCCAGCATCAATCAATACTTTTTTAGGAACTAAACCAACTAATTCCGAACCAGTAACTCGCATTCCTCTAGCGATTGAACGCTCACAAGTTTTATCGAATACTTCATGCAGTGGAGAGATATTAATATTTGTAAGGTTGTATGATATTTGAGCCACCCCATACTCTTCAATATACCAACCAATTCCCTTTACTGCTTTGAATAGACCTGGTTCTTTTAAAGGATTTCCATTTTCATCTTTCATTATCTTTCCTGATAATGAATCACCTTCTCTTTTTATTCTTCCTGCTTCACGGATGTCAAAAGCTACTGCATTGGCTCTTCTTGTAGAAGTAGTGTTTAAGTTGATGTTATAGGCTACTAAAAAGTCACGAGCTGAAATAGCTGTTGCTCCTGATTTTTCTACTGATTTATTAAATTCAGCAGGACCGAAATCTGGTTTCCAATCCGAATCTACTAATTTTTTGGATAAACCTTCATATTCTCCTTTTCGGCAGTTGGCTAAATTTTCACGCTTTTTTTCTTTTGCTGCTGCCTCATAATGGTAAACAGGAATTCCTAGTTCTGTTCCAACTCTTTCTCCTAGTTTGTGTGCCCACTGTGCACACTGTTCCATACTTATATTAGCAATGGGTACTAGCGGACAAACATCAGTAGCTCCCATTCGGGGATGCTCTCCGGAATGTTTGCTCATGTCAATCAATTCTTGTGCTTTTTGTATAAGTAAAAATGCAGCATCAATTACGGCTTGTGGTTCGCCAACAAAAGTAATTACGGTACGATTAGTTGCTTTTCCTGGATCAACATTCAATAGTTTTACGCCATCAATTTCTTCAACTATTTGTGAGATAATTCTAATTTTATCAGCATCTCTACCTTCTGATATATTTGGTACGCACTCTATAATTTGCTTGCTCATTTTTCTGTTTTTAGTATTGCAAACTTAAAGAAATAAATTGCTAAAAACTACAAACTAAAAACCAAAAACTATCTTACTTTTGTCAATATGGATAAACAAACTAAATCAGCAGTGGAAAGTGGAGAGATGCTACCTTTAATGGAAGCATTTTATACGATTCAGGGTGAAGGGTATTATTCAGGTAAAGCTGCTTATTTTTTACGCATTGGTGGTTGTGATGTAGGCTGCCATTGGTGTGATGTTAAGGAAAGTTGGAATGCTGACTTGCATCCACCAACTAGTATTACTGATATTCTAAAAGGTATTGCTCAATACTCGGTAGATACTGTAGTGATAACGGGGGGCGAACCCTTAATGTGGAATTTGGATAAATTGACTACAGCTTTAAAATTGGAGGGTTTAAAAGTGCATTTGGAAACTTCAGGAGCCTATCCTTATAGTGGTGATTTTGATTGGGTATGTATGTCTCCTAAAAAAATGCAAGCGCCCTTGCCAGCAATAAAACCAATAACAAGTGAGTTAAAAGTTATTGTGAATAATAAACATGATTTTATTTGGGCTGAACAGCAAAGGGAAGGATTGAGTGATGATTGTAAACTATACTTACAAGCTGAATGGAGTAAGCGTGAAAAAATAATTCCAATGATTATTGATTTTGTAAAAGAAAATAAGGATTGGACCATTTCTTTGCAAAGCCATAAATACATGAATATTCCTTAATGAGAATATTTATTCTTATACTATTCTTGCTTCCTGCAACTTGCTTTGGACAAACAAAGGATTATAAAGCTTATGATAGGGCAGTAAAATATAATAATGAAGGTAATATTGAAAAAGCCATAAAATATGCTAATAAAGCGCTAGAGAAATCATCAGACTGGAGTAAGCCGAATTTGCTTTTAGCTTCTATTTATGCAAATAATAATCAAATTGATCTTGCTGCAGATTATTTGCTAAAGGTTTATGATGAAAATACTCTTAATGATGTAAAAGGTATTCAGCAAGTTGCTAGACTTTTTTATAATAATGGTTTTTATGAGAAAGCTCTTTATTATTTTGAAAAAATAATTCCAAATAATATTGAAGAGTCCAAGTTTTCATCTAAAATTGATAGATATCTTCAAAATTCCCGATTTGCAATTAAGGCAATAAAAACTCCTATTGATTTTGATGCAAAAAATCTTGGTGAGCTTGTAAATTCCCATATGACTGAGTATGTAAATGCGATAACAGTTGATGCAAAAAAAATACTTTTTACAAGAAGAATTGAATCGAATAAAAATCGTGATCAAGAGGATCTTTTTGTGTATGATATTCAAAGTAATACGGTAAGCCCTTTACCTTTCAATACTTTACAGAATGAGGGTGCAATTACAGTTTCTGCTGATGGGAGTATGTATGTATATACTGCTTGTGATAGGGTAAATAGTATTGGTGGTTGCGATTTGTATATCAGACAATATTCCAAGGAGAATGGTTGGTCTAAGGAATATAATTTGGGTGCTAATATTAATACTAATAAATGGGAGTCACAAGCCTGTTTTTCTCCTGATGAAAAATATTTGTATTTTATAAGTAATCGTCCTGGTGGCTTTGGAAAAGAAGATGTCTGGAGGTCCGAAATTACTAAAAAAGGATTTATGCCAGCTGAAAATCTAGGTAGTAGTATTAATACCAATCAAGTTGAAATGTCTCCTTTTTTACATCCGGATAATTTAACGCTTTATTTTGCTTCTGATGGCCATATTGGTATGGGTGATGATGATTTATTTGTTAGTAGAAGAGTTAATACCCTGAAGGATTGGGATATTCCAAAAAATATGGGTTATCCAATAAATACATACAATTCAGAAAATTCTTTAATTGTATCAAGTGATGGGAAAACTGCTTATTACACTTCTGATGTTAGTGGTTTTGGAAAGCAGGATATCTTTCAGTTTGTATTGCCTGAAAATTTGCAAGCCGAACCATTAGCGGATTTAGAATTGGATATTATTACCAACAAAGCAGGAGAGGAGGTAATACTTAAAAATGTAAGTTTTGCCAGTAATTCCTATGCCTTAGAGGAAAGCTCTTTTGCTGAATTAAATAAATTGATTACTTATCTTCAAAAAAACCCCGATTTGCTGATTGAAATTCAAGGTCATACTGACAATGTGGGTAATGAAACAGATAATCAAGTACTATCCCAACAAAGGGCTAAAGTTGTATTTGAGTTTATAAGTGCTAAGGTTGAAAATAAATTGACCTATAAAGGTTTTGGAGAAAGTCAACCTTTAGGAGATGATAAAGATAAAAACAGAAGAACTTCTTTTGTTATAATTGATTAATTTTAAGCTGAGTATAGATTTTAATCCTACTGTCCAGACTTTTTCTTCTTGTTTATTTTAAGTTAAATAGTTTCAACAAAATCTAAAAATACTTTTTTGTGATGTTCCAAATCCATATTAGCAGATAGCGCAACACGGGCAATATAATCTTTATCACCTTCTTTAGTAGTTCCCTGCGTAGATGTAGCGGGTATCGTCCAATAACATCCTTTTAACTGCCCATAGCTTACACAATACTTACTTTCATTAGGTATTTCCGTAATCATCAAATTAATTAATACATGATTTAACTTTCTTTTATACTCTTCTTTTTCTTTAGCAGTAGTTCCTTTAGTAGGTAGGTCTAATGAAAACACAGAAGGGGTAAATCCTTGTTGTGCCAATTCTTCTGATACAAAATTGATTTTTGCTTCTGGTAGAGTTTTATTAATGAAATTTACAAATTCACGTGTATTCTTGTATGCATCATTAATTCTTTGATTCATAGATGGCATTTGCTTTGCTAAAAGCTCATACTGAAGATTTGTAGCCTCATTATCGCAAAGTGTCAGGTGTAATTCTATTTTATCCATTAACGATTCTGTTCTTGTATTTCCAATGCAGTATCCAGCAGTACATTTTCCACCACTAGGGAACTTAGACCCACTCACATACGAAATGGTTCTAACTTTTGACAATATTTCGCCTTTACCTAAAAAGTGAACATTAGGACAAAAAGTTTGATCTAATATAAAAACAGGTTCTATAGCCAACTCCCCAGTTCCTGTTCTGCGTTCTTGACTTAGTACTTTCTCTAGTTGCATCAATTCAGGAACCTCAACTCTTGGGTTAGTTGGAATTTCAGCAATTATATAAGGGATAGCATCTTTCTTAGCAATTTTATCTAAAACTACATTAATACTACTTACCATATCGTTACCACTATCTACCGGTAAATCCATAACTTCAACATTATCAATACAAGCAGCAACTCGTCTTGCTTGATCATTTGTTCCACCATAACAATTTGGTGGAACAATAAATCGGATAGCTTTTCCTTTATGATTTTCTAGAGCATCATGAATAAGTCCCATCATAATAGCATACTGAATAGATAGACCACTAGAACCTACTACTGCCTTTGTATTTGTGCCGGTAATATCTGCAATTGATTCTAAAACAAGTTTTTTATCTGATTCAGTATTATTCTTTTTATTTTTAAAAGTAGATTTGGTTATAATTGAATTTAAATTAGCAAGGCAATTAACTGGCGTCATTGCAATAGTTTCTCTTCTGCGTACATGCTGAATTTCTGAAATACAACTTTCATTTTTTTCGCCATTTACTAATAAAATACTCCCAAACTGAGAATGAAAATTGATAAAAAAATCAATCTCTGATTTAAGATCAATATTACTAATTTCATCTTGTTGTGAAATGAAAATGGTACTTCCATTAAATTCAGGAATATCTTCTGCTTTTTCAACTTTTTTTAAATCAAATTTATATCCATAAATATTCTTTAAAACTTCAAAATTAATAAACTTTGGTAATTCATCTGTAAAAATAATTTGGGTGCTTTTATTAGCTAATAAATTTTTTCTTAGAATTGCCAAAATAGGAATAGTCTTTGATGAAAAACTTATTACATTTTTTGGTTTTATATTATTTAAGTTAGCAATCACCCATTCTAGTAAACAAGATAAAGGATGGCCTAGTCGAATATAGTCGTAAGCAGTAGGTAACTCACTTATTGCTATTGCTTCAGAATTATTATTGTTAAATAAGATTTCAAACTGTTCTAAGAATTGTGTTTTGGCCAATTTTTCATCATAAATATCTAGTCGATGGGTTGTTATGCTTAGCCAGCTTGATGGCATATTTATTAATATATCTTTAATAAAATTTAGCGTTTTAGTATCTTTCATAATATCATATCTTATGTAGGTTGGCAAAAAGTAAATTAATTAAAAATATCTTCTTTGCTTTTTGGCTGTTCAGCACCTCTCCATAAAAAACCTTTCAAGTAACGGTTTTTTTCTTCTATATCTTGGTAGGGTGTAGTAGTGGATTTAGGTTTAACTTCATAGGTAACTTCTTTTAATTTATTTTCTTTAAAGTAGAGAATCAAATCCGAACATTCTGAATAGTTAAGTCCTATTTTATCTTCAGTTTTTTCATCTTTTATAATAAAGATACTTTGTCCATTTCCCTTTACATCCATTCGTCTCATTTTATTATTTGTAAAATAAGCGGTCATGTCTTTTCCTTTTATTTGGTTATAATCCAATGTATCCTCCTGTGCAATAATCATAGGGTTTGGCTTCAAAAACATACGAGATATTTTTCCTTTATGTACCAAGAATTGTAAACTATCAGCTGTTATCTGAAAGCCATCTGACCAGAGTACAGGTCTATTAAACATTTCAACTACTGAATCCGTAAAGTTATAGCTTAAGGAATCACATTTTCCTTGAAAGTCTGTTTTAAAGAATGATACTTTAGAGTAGGCAAGTATTTTTTTTTCACCTTCTTTTTGCTGAGAAACAAACTGCTTGGCATGCATAAATAAGGTATCCTCTTCAAAAAGTAATTCTAGCATAGGTTTTTCACTAATAATTACTTTTTCTTCTGCTTCAAAATATTCAGCAATTCCTCCATAGACTGTCATATTTTCAATTGTATCAATGAGTTGAACATTACTGAAAGCTTTTCCATATTGCTTGTTTTTATTATAATACAAACTATCACCTTTCAATAAGTAACTTTCAGTACTAATATATGCGTTTTCTCTAAATTGTGCAATGTCTTTTTTTGTATTGTACCAGCCATTTTCACAATAAATAGTTTTATTATCTGAGATAATAAAAGAAGGACCAAAAAAGTAAGTAACCTCACTACTGGAGTTATAGTGCATATTATCGGTAAGTATGTTGTAATCCTTATTTATAACAACTACTGAATCTTTAAAAATAAAACTGTGAATGTTTGAATGATACGCACCTCTTTTTGAATTAATTATTTTTTCATTATCAATAATACTTCCTTGTTTTGGGTAAGAAGCTATATTTGTGCTTAGATTGTAAAACACTTGCTCAGTTCTTAAGGTCATGTGCTTGTCAATAAGCACCACATTTCTCTTAATATCTGCTCTGTTCTCTAAGCCAAAATAAGTAAGTGTTTCTCCTGTAAGTGTAATGCTATCGCCTTGGTTAATTTTAATTTTACCAAAGGCTTCCATTTTATTTTCAGAGGTATAATGATAAGCGGAATCGCAAGTCATTATAGAATTATTGTGCAAAAAAGAAACATTACCAATTAAACGCCAATAATCAGGATGAATATTAGCATTAGCATAGGTGTTATCAGCATTTAAAATTTCTATTTTTTTACTTTCCTGAGCAATAAGGTTTATACTCAAAAATAACAGTAAAATATGAAGTAGAATTTTCAAATTTTATCTGTATAAAGTTTGTTTTCTATCAGGACCAACTGATACAATTGAAATAGGAGTTTCTAATACCTCCTCTAGCCAAGTAATATAGTCATGTACTGCTTTAGGAGCTTGCGATAAATTTTCCAATTGCATTAAGTCCATTTTCCAACCTTCAAGTTCTTTGTATACAGGAATAAGGTTCTCATTATCCTCAAATGGTAAGTAGTCAATCTGCTCTCCATTTAATTCGTAATGTGTACAAGCTTTAATCGTATCAATTCCTGACAATACATCAGCTTTCATCATCATTAACTGTGTTACACCATTAATATTGATTGCATATTTTAAAGCAGGAATATCAATCCAACCACATCTTCTTGCACGACCAGTTGTTGACCCAAATTCATTTCCTACTTTTGCTAATCGATCTCCTACTTCATCAAATAACTCTGAAGGGAAAGGACCACTACCTACTCTAGTGCAGTAAGCTTTGAAAATTCCAAATACTTCTCCAATTTTATTAGGAGCAATTCCTAGACCTGTACAAGCACCAGCAGTAATTGTGTTGGATGAAGTAACGAATGGATAAGATCCAAAATCGATATCCAATAATGTACCTTGAGCACCCTCAGCTAATATCTTTTTATTTTCTTTTAAAGCATTATGTATATAGTGCTCACTTTCAATATGGTCGAAAATTTTTAAAGTTGCTAATGAAGCAAACCAAGCTGTTTCCAATTCCTCTAATTCATATTCAAAATCATAGAAGTTAAGCAACTGAATATGTTTTTGTTTTAGTTTTTCATACTTAGCCTTAAAATCAACAGCAGAGATGTCACCAACCCTAAGTCCGTTACGACCTGTTTTATCCATGTAAGTTGGGCCTATTCCTTTTAGGGTAGAGCCAATTTTTTCTTTTCCTTTTGCTTTCTCACTTGCAGCATCTAACAATTTGTGCGTAGGTAGAATAAGGTGAGCTTTTTTAGAAATTAATAATTCTGACATTGGAATATTAAGAGCTTTAATGTCAATTATTTCTCTTTCGAAAATAACAGGATCAATCACAACACCATTTCCAATTAAGTTAATAACTCCAGGATGAAAAATTCCTGAAGGAATCGTGTGTAATACGTGCTTTATGCCATCAAATTCAAGTGTATGTCCAGCATTTGGTCCACCCTGAAAACGAGCAATTATATCATATTTTAACGTTAACACATCAACAATTTTTCCTTTTCCCTCATCACCCCACTGGAGCCCTAATAAAACATCTGCTTTCATTTATTCTTTTGAAATTACTAGTTATTTATCTTTATTTGACATTCTTGACATAGACCATATAAATTAAGGGCATGTCTACTGATTTTAAAGTTCATGCATTCTTCAATTACATTTTTAATTCCTTGAATTCTTGGGTCACAAAATTCAATTACTTTATCGCAACTTGTACATACTAAGTGATCGTGCTGGCGGTTAGAATATGATTTTTCGTATTGCGCCTGTGCTTTACCAAATTGGTGCTTTCTTATTAACTGACAATCTAATAAAAGAACTACTGTATTATAAAGTGTAGCTCGACTTACACGATATTTTTTATTTTTCATTTTAATATACATTGACTCAATATCAAAGTGACCCTCAAATTCGTAAATTTCGTTTAGGATTGCATAGCGCTCAGGAGTTTTCCTTTGCTTGTTTTTATTTAGATATTCTGTGAATATCTCAGTAACGGTTTCAATTATTTTTTTGTTTGGCACAAATGTGGTATTTGCAAACAAAAGTATAAAAAATTGCTGTTTAGTAAAGGTAAAAATTCAATAATGATAGATAAATTTAACTGTGTTTATAAGTTCGGGTAATTGAGGTAATTGCTTCTATTTTTTGAAGTTTTGTTGTTAGCTCTTTTAAGAAAGCAACATTGTGCACTTTTAAGGTTATAATTCCTTCAAATACTCCATCATCACTTGATATGTTTATCGATTTTATATTTACATTCATTTGGTTAGATATTATTTGAGTGACTTTGTTCATAAGCCCTAAACTATCTATTCCTTTTATACTTATGGTAGCAATGAAATCAATTTCATCTTTGTTAATCCATTTTGATTTTAAAATTCTGTAGGCGTAGTTTGCTCTTAACTGTATAGCATTCGGACAATCTGACCTGTGGATTTTTATGCCATCAACTACAGTTAGGAAGCCAAATATAACATCTCCAGGTATCGGGTTGCAACACTTTGCCATTTCATAGTCTAGTACTTCATCATCATCATTAAATACAATTACCTTTTTATTAACTTTCTCTTTGCTTTTAAAAACAGGAGGTCCGTAAATTTTATTCTTAATTGTTTGGTACCATCCACTACTTTTCAGTTTAGAAAATTGTTTTATCTCAGTATTAGAAATTGATCCACTACCAAATCTAAAGTATAATTCTAAAGAAGTACCAGCATTAAAGTGTTTGATTAGCTCAGTTTCGGTTTGTTGTGAAAATTTTATTTTTAGGTGCCTTAACTTCCGTTCTGCAATTTCTTTTCCTATTTCTGAAATTCTTTTTTGATCTTCTTTTAAGGCTGATTTTATCTTTGATTTTGCTCTGGAAGTAATGACAAATCTAAGCCAATCCTTTCTGGGTCTTTGTTTGCTTGAGGTGATTACTTCTACTTGATTTCCACTATTTAATTGATAACTTAGTGAAACTAATTTACTGTTTACTTTTACACCCATACATTTTAATCCTATATCGGTGTGAATTGAAAAAGCAAAATCAAGAGCTGTAGCTCCTTTAGGTAAAGTTTTTAAATCGCCACCAGGAGTGAATATATAGATTTCTCCAGAGTATAAGTTAAGTTTGAAATCATCAATAAAATCAATTGCATTAGTTTCAGGGTTTTCTAAAAGTTCTCTAATGTTGTTAATCCAAACGTCTAATGAATTCTCTTTACTTCCCTCTTGTTTATATTTCCAATGAGCGGCGTACCCTTTTTCAGCAATTTCATCCATTCTTTTACTTCTTATTTGCACTTCAACCCATTTCCCATCATCACCCATTACTGTTGTATGTAAAGATTCGTATCCATTGGCCTTTGAAGTAGAAATCCAGTCCCTTAATCTATCGGGATTTGGTTTGTAAAAATCAGTAACGATAGAATATATTTTCCAGCAATCTGATTTTTCATTTTCCGTAGTCGAATCTACTATAATTCGAATCGCAAACTTGTCAAATACATTGTCAAAATTAACTCCTTTTGTTACTATTTTATTGCGGATTGAAAAAATAGATTTTGGTCTTCCTTTAATGGAAAAATCTAAGCCATTTTCTTTTAATTTGGTTCTTAAAGGTTTGCAAAATTTTCCAATATATTTTGTTCGTTCTTCTTTGGTTTCGTTTAATCCTACAGCAATTGCTTTATAAACTTCAGGTTTAGTGAATTTCAGTCCTAAATCCTCCATTTCTGTTTTGATAGAATAAAGTCCCAATCTATGAGCTAAAGGAGCATAGAGGTAAAGGGTTTCAGATGCTATTTTTAGTTGCTTAGCTTTAGGCATAGCATCTAAAGTCCTCATATTATGTAGTCTATCAGATAGCTTTATTAATATCACTCTAACATCATCCGAAAGAGTCAGTAGCATTTTTCTAAAATTTTCAGCTTGCATTGATACATTTTTATCAAATACATCCTGAATTTTGGTTAGTCCATCTATTATTTTAGCAACTTTTTTGCCAAATAATTTTTCTATATCATTTAAGGTATATTCGGTATCCTCCACAACATCATGCAAAAGAGCGCATATAATTGATGTTGATCCTAAACCTATTTCCTTAGCAGCAATATGTGCGACGGCAATAGGATGATAAATATATGGCTCTCCTGATTTTCTGCGCATATTTTTGTGCGCTTCTACAGCAAGGTTTAATGCTTTTCGGATTTCTTTTTTATCTTCTTTATTTATTTTATCAGCACAGGCACGTAAAAGTGATTTATACTTGTTAAGTATGTCTTTTTTTTCCTGTTCTAAATCAATTGGCTGCATGATGAAATTAAGCGAAAATAGGGTATTTTATCATTAGTTCATTTACTGATTTCTTAACATCAGTAATTACGGTTTCATCCTCATAATTCATTATTACCTTATCAATTAACTCTACTATATAGGGAATCGTTTCTTCTTTTACACCCCTAGTGGTAATTGCAGGTGTACCAACTCTAATACCTGAAGTTACAAATGGGGACTGTGTGTCAAAAGGAACCATATTTTTATTAGCAGTAATATCTGCCAGCACTAAAGCATTTTCAGCATCTTTTCCTGTTATATTTTTATTTCTTAAATCAATAAGCATACAGTGATTTTCAGTTCCTCCTGAAATAATTTTATAACCTCTATTTATGAATTCTTCTGCCATTAATTTAGCATTCTTAATCACTTGCTGACTGTAAATTTTGAATTCTGGCTTTAAAGCTTCACCAAAGGCAATAGCTTTTGCTGCTATTACATGTTCCAACGGTCCTCCTTGAGAGCCTGGAAATACTCCTGAATTTAGAATTGCTGACATCATTCTTGTTTTTCCTTTTGGTGTTTTTAATCCCCAAGGGTTTTCAAAATCTTTTCCCATCATTATCATTCCCCCTCTTGGACCTCTTAAGGTTTTGTGAGTTGTTGTGGTTAAAATATGACAATGTGGTGCAGGGTCATTAAGTAATTTAGCTGCAATTAGTCCTGAAGGATGTGCAATGTCACCCATTAGAACAGCACCGACTTTATCTGCAATTAGTCTGAAACGAGCGTAATTCCAGTCTTGAGAGTAAGCTGAGCCACCACAAATAATTAACTTAGGTTGTTCAAAAATAGCAATTTCTTCTAATTTATCATAATCTACTTTACCAGTTGACTGCTCAACATTATAGAAAGAAGTGGTGTATAGTTTACCTGAAAAATTAACAGGTGAACCATGTGTTAAGTGTCCTCCATGAGAAAGATTGAAGCCTAAAATTTTATCTCCAGCATTTAAACAGGCTAAAAACACAGCTGAGTTAGCTTGAGATCCAGAATGGGGTTGAACATTTACATATTCAACTCCAAATAATTCCTTTGCTCTATCAATTGCTAATTGCTCTACTTCATCAACCACTTCACAACCTCCATAATACCTTTTGCCAGGGTATCCTTCGGCATATTTGTTGGTTAAACATGAGCCCATTGCTTGCATTACGTCATCACTTACAAAGTTTTCTGATGCAATTAATTCAATGCCATTTCTTTGTCTTTTATCTTCCTTTTCAATTAAATCAAAAATTATTTGATCGTTTTTCATCTGATAATTTATTTAAATTTATATTTTCGTGAACGCAACAAATATATATTTTATGAATAGAATAAACGAACTTTTTGGAATAAAATACCCTATTATTCAAGGAGGTATGATATGGTGTAGTGGTTGGGAGTTAGCTTCAGCTGTTAGTAATGCAGGTGGTTTGGGTTTAATTGGTTCAGGGTCAATGTATCCTGATGTTTTAAGGTCGCAGGTAAGAAAATGTAAACAAGCGACAGATAAACCTTTTGGTGTAAATATTCCGCTTTTGTACCCTGATATTGAAGCGCATATAAATATAATAATTGAGGAAGGAGTTAAGGTGGTATTTACTTCAGCAGGAAGTCCTAAAAAATATACTTCAAAGTTTCAAAGCCATGGTATAAAAGTTGTGCATGTTATTGCAAGTAAAAAGTTTGCATTAAAATCGGTTGAGGCTGGTGTAGATGCAATTGTTGCTGAAGGATTTGAGGCAGGAGGTCATAATGGTGTTGAAGAAATCACTACAATGTGTTTAATTCCTATGATTAAAGATGTGGTTAAGATTCCTGTTATTGCAGCTGGGGGAATAGGAGGAGGTCGCTCCATGTTAGCGGCTATTGCTCTCGGTGCTGATGGGGTTCAGATAGGCAGTAGATTTATTGCTTCTGAAGAATGTTCAGCTCATGTTAATTTTAAAAATAAAGTGGTAAATGCTAATGAAGGAGAAACTGATTTAACTTTAAAAGAATTGACAGCTGTTCGTATAATGAAAAATAAATTTTATGATAAAATACAAGAAGCTTACTCTAATGATGCTAGCAAAGAGGATTTAAGTATATTATTAGGTAGAGGGAGGGCTAAAAAAGGTATGTTTGAGGGAGATCTTGAAGAAGGGGAATTAGAGGTTGGCCAGGTTTCAGCAATGATAAAAAAGATTATGCCTGTTGCTGAAATTATAAAGGAAATTACCGAGGAATATGAATCAGAAAGAAAGAAAATAATCTCTTTAAAGAATTTGAATGCGTAAGACAATATAGTTTCTTCTGAAAAAGAATGATTTTTTTTTTTTATTTTATATATATTTGTGGAAAATTAAAAATATATTATGAAAAATAAATACTTATCAATCAAATCATTAATGTTGATTACGTTAATGACATTACTTTCAACTCAGAGTTTGTTTGCACAACTTCCTAATGGATCTACTGCTCCTGATTTTGAATTAACTGATCTTAATGGTGTTAGTCATAAGCTTTATGAGGATTATACTGATTTAGGTTATACTGTGTTTCTTGATTTCTCTGCCATATGGTGTGGTCCTTGTTGGTCATATCACCAAACTCACGCTTTAAAGGATGTGTATGAAAATCATGGCCCTGCAGGTTATCCTGGAGTTAGTCCAAATACAACAAATGATGTTATGGTTTTCTTTATTGAAGGACAGGGAGGAACGCTTGCTCAATTAAATGGAGCTTCAAATTCTCAAGGTGATTGGGTTGCGGGAACAACATACCCTATAATTCCAACATACTCAGGAACTAATAGCACATCAATTGCAAGTGCGTATTCAATTGGTTATTGGCCAACTGTTTATCAGGTTTGTCCTGATAGAACACTAACTGAATGTGGTGCAACCAGTTCACCTTATTCATTAATAAATGCTTGTTTACCACCTCCTTCTCTGAATGATGATGCAAGAAGTTTTATGAGTAATTCAGCAGGGTCTGGATGTTCTTCTGTAACTCCTGAGATTTCTATTCAAAATTATGGTCTTAATAATCTTACCGAAGTAAAAATAGATGTATCTCTAAATGGAGTTTTTCAGTATTCAACTATATTCAATCAAGTATGGAGTAACGCAACAAATTCATATCAACCACTTAATTTAGCTACTTTAGACATGGTTGATGTTTTACTTGATCCTGTAACTGGTTTAGTTAATGGTGATGTGATTTCTATTGATGTTGATATGCCCAATGGAGTAGCTGATACTGATCCTTTAAATAATCAGGTGATTTCTTTTGCAGTCGATCTTGGTTTTGATAATGCTTACTGGGATGGACAATTATCTATTGATGTTGCTGGAGGTCCGGATAACTCATGGTATTTAAAACAGGTAAGTAATAACCTTCTTATTGCTTCAGGTTTTGGAGGTGTTTCTGGTGTTAATAATACTCTTCCACTTGTATTTAATGAGTGTTATACATTACAAAGTATTAATGGTACTAATCTGGCATATACTGTTACTGATGCTATGGGGAATATCATATTAAATGGATCTGCTTCATCAGTTGAAGATTTTGATAATTTCACAACAGGTGATCAAGTTTGGACAAATATTGAAAATTTTGAACTTAGTACTTTTAATGTATTTCCTGTTCCTGCTAAAGATCTATTGTATATTGAAGGTAAATATGATTATTTAAGAGTTATTGATGTATTAGGTAAGGAGGTCTTGAATTCTACTTATACTAATTCTATAAATGTTTCTACTCTTAAAAATGGACTATATATACTAGAAATCACTTCTTCTAATTTAAAGTTTAATAAGAAGATTCAAATCTCTAATTAATTCTAGCTTAAAAAACTAATTGTACTTCTAATTTCTTTTCTTAAAATATGAAAAAAATAATAATAGTTCTAATTTTTATTTTCTCTAGCTTTTTATCCTTTTCATCACACTTTATGGGTGGAGAGATTACTTGGAAATGTCTTAAAGGTGGTCCTAATATAGGACAGTATATTTTTGAAATGAAAGTGTATAGAGACTGTTCAGGTATTACTTTTTCGCAAGTTTCAGAAACAGTTACTCATCATAATTACCCAGCACTTGGTGGCGCTACCCCAATATTAATGAATTTTATATCAACCAGCACACAGGCAACTCCTATAGGATCAGCAGGTTCAGGAAATGCTTGTTTTGATTGTGCTGCTGGTGATGTTGGTGCTGTAGAGGAATATATTTGGAGATCCGACCCAATGACATTAGTTGGTAATCCACCAACCCAAGGATGGCATTTTACATGGGGAAGTTCGGCAAGAAGTAGTAATATTACTAATGGAATGTCAAATCAACCTTGGACTTTAAGAGCAGTTATGTATGCTTATGATACTGATTTTCCAAATGGAGTTTACTTGCCTTCAAGCCCATGTTATGATTCTTCACCTGAATTTAAAGAATTAGCCAAAACAATTATATGTACAGGATATCCTTTTGCTTACTCTCATAATGCTTCTGACGATGAATTAGACGAGTTAACATATTCTTGGGGTGAGCCTTTAGGTACTTCAGGTGCTTATGATCCTGCTAATCCAAATGCAACAGCTCTAGCCTTTGACCCTCCTTACACTGTTACATCTCCAATTCCTGGTAACCCAACTTTAGACTCTGTAACGGGTGAGATAGCTTATAATTCTCCTACTGCAGGGGTTTTTGTTACATGTGTTAAAGTTGAAGCTAGGAAATGTGGACAACTTGTAGCTGAAATTTACAGAGAGGTTCAAGTGGTGTTGTTGGATTGTAGTAGCTTTAACCCTCCTACTGACGGGCTTAATGATCCTCCAATAATTACCACTCCAGTAGGTCTTCAAACTTGGATCACAACTATAAATGCTGCAGGTCTACCTTCTCATTCCACTACGATTTATGCTGGTGATTTGGTTACTTTTAATATACAAGCAGAAGACCTAGATACATATGCAGGAGGAGTTGCTCAGGACATCACATTGGATATTTCAGGCGGTCAAGTGTCAAAAGACTATATACTTGATACATGGTGTCCTAACCCGCCTTGTGCCACTTTTAATAATGGAGCAAATCCACCTATAACTCCGGGTCCTTTCGGAATTGATTTGTTTGCCCCAGCAATTGTTAGTGGTGTCTTTGAATGGCAAACTACTTGTAATCATATTTATGCTGATGTTGGTTGTAATAACTCCTCAAGTATTTTTACATTTTCTATTAAAGCTTATGATGATTTTTGTCCTGCTAATGGAGTTAGTATTGCTACTATTAAAATTACAGTTGCACCTCCAATTCCTGATTTAAGATGTATTTCTGTTCAAGATAATGGAGATATTGATTTAACTTGGAAATATGTTGATTTTGCCCCCCCAACACTGGAACCTTTTTTTGTTTGGCATGCTACTAGTTTAGCAGGTCCTTATACAATGATTGATAGTGTACTATTCCCTATAGATACATATACTCATGTAGGAGCTAATGGTAATACTGTTTCTCAATTTTACTTTTTGTCTAATAAGGATGGTTGTGATACAACAGGAGCTGATTTACATTCTGATACTTTAGAGAGTATTTTTATGGATATAATTCCAATAGATTTTGGGGTTTCAGCTACTCTTGATTGGAATGCTATTCACGATCCATTATTGATTACCTCAGGTGTTTATTATGATATGTTTATTAAAAAATCGGGTTCTCTTTTTTCTAATTACTTAACTACACCTTTGTTGTCCTATTCGTATGATGCTGTTAAGTGTAATGAAGATCTTCAGTTTTATGTTGAAATTCCTGATGCAATTGGTTGTATTTCAAGATCATCAATTGGAACTGTAAATTTAGGAGATACTTTGACTCCTATGATTCCTTATATTACTGATGTTTCAGTAGATGCTAGTGGTAAGTCCGTAATCTCATGGATTCCTTCACCAGGTGCAGATTATTATATTATTTATTTAAATGGTTCACAGGGGGATATAACCACTGATACGGTTTTTGGTGGGCTAAATTCATCTTATTCTTATAGTTCTTCATTTGCTGATCAATATTTTGAAACTTTTAGCATTAGAGCTGAAGATAGCTGTGGAAACACTAAAATTACAACTCCATATCATAATTCAATTTATCTTTCATTTGATTTAGATGAATGTACCCATGATTTAATTTTGAACTGGAATGAATATAATAATTGGATGATGGGCGTAAGTTATTATAATGTTGTTGTTGAAGAAACTGATTTGAGTGGAGTAACAACAATAGTTGACACAAATTTGGTTGATATAACTGAATATGTTGTAACAAGCTTAATTGATAAATATTCGTATAATATATTTATAGTTGCAAATGATGGCGACACAATTTTTTCAGCTTTATCAAATCAATTACTTCTTGTTCCTGATTTACCTAAAAAGCCTGATTATAACTATATTGAATATGCTAGTATAAATCATGATAATGGTTTTGTTGAAATTAACTGTTTGGTAGATAATACTGCAATTATTAATTATTATGATATAATGCGTTCCTTACGTGATGTGAATGATTTTAAAAAGATTGGTGAAATTCCTTTTGTTGGCGGACCTACTATTCATTATACTGATGAATTTGTAAGATCGAGTGATAATTTTTATCAGTATAGAGTATATCCAGTAGATACTTGTGGTATTAGACTTTCAGCACCTCCGGTTGATGATCCAGCATTTATTAATGACACTTCTTTTGCACAAACAATTTTGTTGGAAGCAGAAATTAATGTAAATTATAGTGCAGTTGATCCTGCTTTAGATGAAGAATATACTAATACTTTAGTATTTAATGAATATGATAAGTGGCTAGGTAATGTTTTGGAATACAGGTTGTATCGATCAATAAATAGAGAGCCTTTTAATTTATTACCAATTCGTACTTGGGATAGAGTAACTAACCCTAATGAAGAATTATATCATATTGATATTGTTACTGATTATGGTGAGGGTAATGGTAGGTTCTGTTATTATATTGAAGCAATTGAAGGGAACTCTACTCCTTATGGCCCAGTTTCTGAAGGTAGTTTATCCAATATATCTTGTGTCTCTCAGACACCAATTATTTTTGTTCCTAATACTTTTACTCCTAATGGAGATGAACATAATGAAGTATTCCGTCCTTTTACGAGTTTTGTTTCTGAAGAGGGTTATTCTTTTACAATATTTAGCAGAAGTGGAGGTATAATATTTACTACTAACGACCCCTTAAAGGGTTGGGATGGTAGATTGAATGGTAATATGGTTAAAGCTGATAATTATATTTTCCATTTACAATATATCAATGGGGTCGGTGAAATAACTAGAAAAACAGATGTTATTACTCTAGTAAGATAACAATAATTAATTGTAATAAAATAGTCTCTTTTTAAGAGACTATTTTATTATATAATATGTTAATTTTGCGTACTTTTTTTAAATACACCAACTATGAATAATAAAATAATGAAAGAAGGCCTCACTTATGATGATGTTTTAGTCGTTCCTGCATATTCTGAAGTGTTACCTTATATGGTGAGTACAAGTACTCAATTTTCTAAAAATATTACTTTAAATATTCCAGTTGTAGCTGCAGCAATGGATACAGTTACTGAATCAAAGATGGCAATTGCAATTGCACAGGAAGGAGGAATTGGAGTTTTACATAAAAACATGAGTATTGAGCGTCAAGCTTTAGAAGTTAGAAAAGTAAAGCGTTCAGAAAGCGGTATGATTCTTGATCCAATCACTTTAACTTTATCAGCTACTGTCGGTGATGCATTTGCATTGATGCGTGAAAATAAAATTGGAGGAATTCCTATTGTTGATGAAGATGTAAAGCTTTTAGGAATTGTAACTAATAGAGATTTAAGGTTTGAAAAAGATATGAATCTTTCTATTTCTGCAATAATGACTTCAGCTAAGTTAATTACAACCGAACTGAATGATTTAGAAAATGCAGAAAGTATTCTAAAAGAAAATAAAATAGAAAAATTACCTATTGTTAATTCTGAAAACCAACTTGTTGGATTAATTACATTTAAAGATATCATTAAAAACAGAATGCGCCCTAATGCCTGTAAAGATCAATATGGGAGATTAAGAGTTGCTGCTGCTGTAGGTGTTACTGATGATGTTTTAGAAAGAGTTGAAGCTCTTTCTAATGTATCTGTAGATGCTATTATTATTGATACAGCTCATGGGCACACTAAAGGAGTAGTTGAAGTGCTTAAGAAAGTAAAATCAGCATTCCCTAATTTAGATATTGTTGTAGGAAATATTGCTACTGCAGCTGCTGCTCAAGCATTAATTGATGCTGGTGCTGATGCAGTAAAAGTTGGAATTGGTCCAGGTTCAATTTGTACAACTAGAGTAGTAGCAGGAATTGGCGTGCCTCAGTTAACAGCTGTTATGGATGTTGCTGAAGTTACAAATAGAAATAATATTCCTTTAATTGCTGATGGAGGAATTAGATATTCAGGCGATATTGTAAAAGCTTTTGTAGGTGGGGCTAGTACGGTTATGTTAGGATCAATTATTGCTGGTGTTGAAGAATCTCCAGGAGAAACGATAATTTTTGAAGGAAGAAAATTCAAATCTTATAGAGGTATGGGGTCGATTGATGCTATGCAGGATGGTTCAAAAGATAGGTATTTCCAAAGTGGAGAAGTAGATGTTAAAAAATTAGTTCCAGAAGGAATTGTAGGTCGAGTTGCTTATAAAGGAACATTAGGAGAAGTTATTCATCAAATGATTGGTGGATTAAGAGCTGGAATGGGATATACAGGTTCCTCTACAATAAAAGATTTAGGAAAGGCTGAGTTCTTAAAAATAACAGCTGCTGGGGTTGCTGAAAGTCATCCTCATGATGTTATTATAACTAGAGAAGCTCCAAATTATAGTAGAAAATAAAATTTTAAAAAATAAGATGAAAAAAATCGGATTAAGTATTTTGTGTGGAGCTTTTGCTCTAGTAATTTCAGCTCAGGATGTGCTAACTATTGATAGTCAGAATATATCATTAGAGGAATTTAATAATGTTTTTTATAAAAACAATAATAATATTGAATTAACAAAAGAGTACTTAGACGAGTACATGCAGTTATTTGTTAATTTTAAGTTAAAAGTTAAAGAAGCTGATGAGTTAGGATTAGATACAATTGCAGCTTTTGTAAGTGAACTAGATGGGTATAGAACACAATTAGCTAAACCCTATTTGAAAAATAAGGAGTTTGATGATAATATGCTTACTGAGGCGTATGATAGAATGAAACAAGATATAAAAGCAAGTCATATTTTAATTGCAGTTGATGAAAAGGCAACTGTACAGCAAAAAAAGGAAGCTTATGATAAAGTCTTAGCTATTCGTTCATCAGTTCTTGCTAATACAATTTCTTTTGCAGCCGCTGCAAAAAAGAATTCAGCTGACAAATCAGCTTTAACTAATGATGGGAATTTAAGTTATTTCACTGCTTTTATGATGGTTTATGATTTTGAATCTGCAGCTTACAGCACTGAGGTTGGTGAAATTTCAATGCCTGTTAAAACTAAATATGGTTATCATATTATTAAGGTTACTGACAAACGTACAGCGGTAGGAGATGTTAAGGTCGCTCATATTATGTTCAAATCAGGGCAAGGCTCTGATGATAAAAAATTAAATGAAGCAAAAGATAAAATTGATAAAGTTTCAGAATTGCTTAAGAATGGTGAGAAGTTTTCTGATTTAGCAGAGCGCTTTTCAGAAGATAGGTCGACTGCTGTAAAAGGAGGAAGTCTTCCTGCTTTTGGTGTTGGGAAAATGGTGCCAGAATTTGAATCTGTTGCCTTTGGATTAAAAGAAATAGGAGATGTATCTGTTCCATTCCGTACAGAATATGGCTGGCACATTATTACTTTATTAGAAAGAAAAGGAATTCCAAAATTTGAAGATATAAAAGTAGAATTAAAAAGAAAAATTGAAAGTGATTCAAGAGGTGAGTTAAGTAAGCAAGCTTTATTTGCTAAATTGCATAAAGCGTATAAAGTTAGGAATAATCCAAAAGTTTATTCTGCTTTTCGTATGAAGGCAGCCAATACTATAGCTAGAGGAACCTTTAGTTCTTCATCAATAAATAATGCTAAGCTATTTACTATTAACGGACAAACAATTATAGTAAGCTCATTTGTTAATTATATTTTACTTAATCAAACGGTTGGTAGTGATATTGATGCTATGTATACAGCTTTTGTAAATCAGGAATTGTTAGCGTATGAGGAAAGTCAATTAGAAACAAAGTATCCAGAGTATAAAGCATTATTACAAGAATATCGTGAGGGAATTTTACTTTTTGATTTAACAAATACTAAAGTATGGACTAAGGCAGTTGAGGATACTGTTGGTTTACAAAAATTCTTCACAGCCAATAACAGTAATTATGCATGGGAAAACAGAGTAGATGCTACTGTTTATAGCTGTATTGATTTAGCAACTGCTGTTAGTGTAAAAAGAGCAATATACAAGAAGCGTAGAGGAAATGTTACTGATGCTGAAATATTAACTGAAACAAATACTGATGCGCCTTTGAGTTTACAAATAAATACTAAGAAATTTGTAAAAGGAGAAAACGAATATGTTGATGCTGTAGATTGGAAATTAGGTATTGCAGGAGATATTAAAACTAAGGATGGAAGCTATATTATTGTTGATATTCATGAAGTACTAGAATCAGGATTAAAGGAATTGGATGAAACAAGAGGGAAAGTAATTTCGGATTATCAAAATACTTTGGAGGTAGAATGGATTGCTTCATTACAAGAAAAATACAATGTAAGTGTTAATAAAAAAGTGCTTTACACACTTATTAAGCAGTAAATGAATAAACAGCAAGCATTTTTAATATTAGCATTTCTAACGTTTACTGTTTCTTGTTTTAATAGTGATGATAAACAAATTATTGCTAGTGTAAACGAAAAAGATTTATTGCTTTCAGAAGTTTTTAAAGAAATGCCTAAAGCAACTGAAGATAGTACTTTTTTTATTGAGCGTTACATGAACCTTTGGATTAAAAAGCAATTGATGATTTATCATGCTGAAATAAATTTAAGTAGCGATCTGTTAAATTATGAAGCACAGATTGCTGAGTATCGTTCCTCTCTTTTAATATATGCGTATCAGCAAGAATTGATTAATCAAAATTTTGATACAAGTATTACCCGAAAGGAGATATCTGATTATTATTATCAGTATCGTGAAGAGTTCAAGTTAGTTAAAAATATATTTATGGGCAGGTATATTGTTGTGGATAAATCAGCTCCGAAATCTAAAAACTTAAAAAAATGGTATAAATCTAATAAGCCAGATGATATTGTAAGCCTAACAGATTATTGTCATCAGTTTGCCAAGGAGTATAATCTAGCTGATAGTAGCTGGCAGTATTTTTCAAGCATTAATAATAAGTTACCTAAATTTATTACTGAGGAAGAATACTTTTTAGAGAACACAAAAGGGGTTTGGTTTGAAGACCAGCAATACCGTCACTATATTTACATTAAGAATTATCAAATAAAAGGAAGTATTAGTCCGTTAGCCTTGGAACGTGAAAAAATTCGTAATGTTTTACTAAATAAAAATAAAATACAATATTTAAAGCAACTTGAGGATGAGTTATATCAGAATGCTTTAGCTTTGAAAAAAATTAAAATATACTAATGAATAAAATATATTATTTTCTATTACTAGCCTTAACAAGCTTTAGTCTATCAGCCCAATCAATTGATAAAATTGAGGCAGTACTTGGTGATGAGATTATTCTTACATCAGAAATTGAATCTCAGTACTTACAGTATTTATCTCAAGGAAACATTAAGTCAATTAAGATTAGATGTCAAATTGTAGAAGATTTATTGTTTCAGAAGTTATTAGTTAACCAAGCAAAACTGGATAGTTTAGTTGTTTCAAATGATGAGGTTGAAGATGAAGTTAGTAAAAGGCTATCCTATTTTGAAAGTCAATTAGGTTCTGTCCAGAAGGTAGAAGATTATTTTGGAAAATCAAAAGCAAATATTAAGCTTGAACTTGGAAAAGTAATTAAAGATCAGTTTATGGCACAAAAAATGCAAACTAAACTTACTTCATCATTAAAGGTGACTCCTGCAGAAGTAAAGGAATCTTATGCCTTACTTTCAGATGCTGAAATCCCAACTATGCCAACTCAAGTTGAAGTAGCTCAGATTGTGATTAAACCAGAGATTACAGATAAGCAGAAAGATAAAATCAGAGAGAAACTAAATAATTTTAGAGATAGAGTTTATAAAGGAGAAGATTTTAAAATGTTGGCTGCCTTGTACTCTGATGATCCTGGTTCAGCTATTAAAGGAGGAGAGCTTGGTTTTGTAAATAGAGGAGATTTAGTTCCTGAGTTTGAAAGAGCTGCTTTCCGTTTAAAAGAAGGTGAGATTTCAAAGGTAGTAGAATCCCAATTCGGATACCATATTGTACAGTTAATTGAAAGGAGAGGTGAACAAATTAATGTAAGGCATATCCTTATTAAGAATAAAGTAACGGCTACGGCTTTATATGCTGCAAAGCTTAAAATGGATAGCATTGCAAAAGAAATAAATGAAGAAATAATCACTTTTGACCAAGCTGTAAGTAAATATTCTGATGATGAAAATAAGAGTAATGGAGGTTTGTTGTTAAACCCAAATACTATGTCTACTTCACACACGCTTGAAGATATGGCTCCTGCTTTGCGTTTAGTAGTTGAAAAGTTAAAAGAAACTCAGGTTTCTTCTCCTGCTGTTATTCAAATGCAGGACGAAAATAAAGCCTACCGTATTTTAAGGTTAAACAAACGAACTGAGCAGCATAAAGCAAATTTGGTTGATGACTTTGCAAAAATTAAAGAATATTCAATCAATGCTAAGAAACAGGTAACGCTTGAGAAATGGACGAGTAAAACAATTGCTAAAACTTACATAAAGTTATCTGACGAGTTAACTAAATGTGAATTGTCAAATAAATGGAGTAAATAATATGAGTAATGAAGTTAAAGCTATAGATGATTTTGTTGTTAAATACAATGAATTTAAAAATGAAATAGCAAAAGTAATAGTAGGACAGGATGCTGTAGTTCAGCAAGTATTAATCTCTATTTTTTGTAATGGACATTGTCTTTTGGTAGGTGTTCCTGGTTTGGCAAAGACTCTATTGGTGCAAACTATCTCTGATTCTTTAGGGCTTAATTTTAACCGTATTCAGTTTACGCCTGACTTAATGCCTTCTGATATTGTTGGAGCTGAAATACTTGATGAAAACAGAAATTTTAAATTTGTAAAAGGACCTTTATTTGCAAATATTATTCTGGCTGATGAGATAAATCGTACGCCTCCTAAAACACAATCGGCTTTATTGGAAGCTATGCAGGAACGATCAGTAACTAATGCAGGTACTCGATACGAATTGGATAAACCTTTCTTTGTTTTGGCAACACAAAACCCTATTGAACAGGAAGGAACTTATCCTTTACCTGAAGCACAATTAGATAGGTTTATGTTTAATGTGATTTTAGATTATCCTACTTATGAAGAGGAACTTCAAATTGTAAAACAGACTACCGTTAAAAATGAGATTACTTTAAATACCATTATGTCATCTGAACAAATAATGGAATGTCAAGAGGTGATTACAAAATTACCTGTAACCGATAATGTATTACAATATGCTGTTAGTTTAGTAGCTAAAACTAGACCAAACTCAGACAAGGCTGCCGAAGTAGTAAAACAATATATTGAATGGGGAGCAGGACCGAGAGCATCTCAGTTTATGCTTATGGCTGCTAAGTGTCATGCTGCAATAAATGGAAAGTATGCTCCTGATATTGAAGATGTAAAAGCAGTTGCTAAACCAATTTTACGACATAGAATTGTAATGAATTACAAAGCAGAAGCTGAGGGAATGAGTGTTGATCAAATTATCGAATCAATTCTATAATGATATTACCAATAGTTGCTTTTGGATCACCAATTTTAAGAAAGAAGTGTTCTGATATATCTCCAGATCATCCTGAATTTGAAACTATTCTTGCTAATATGTGGGAAACTATGTATGAAGCTAACGGAGTAGGTTTGGCTGCACCTCAGGTTAATAAAGGAATTCGTTTATTTTTAATTGATACTACTCCTTTTTTTGAAGATGAAGATGAGATAAATGAAGTGATTGTTAAACAAGCATTTATTAACCCTAGGATTATTGAAGAATCAGGTGAGGAGTGGGAATTTAATGAGGGTTGTTTATCTATACCTGATTTAAGGGAAGATGTAAGTAGAAAATCAATTATTACGATTGAATATATGGATGAGAATTTTAAGACGCATACTGAAACTTATGATGGCTTAACCGCTCGTGTTATTCAGCATGAATACGATCATATTAATGGAATTCTTTTTATAGATAAATTGACAGCTTTGCGTAAAAGAATGATAAAAGGAAAGCTAATGGATATAAGTAAAGGAAAAGTTAATGCTACTTATAAAATGCGATTTGCTAGGTAATTTATTTTACTAAAACCTTAAACATTTCTTGTTCTCCAATAAATCCTTTTAATTTATCCCCAGCTTTTACAGGGCCAACTCCTTCAGGTGTCCCTGTATAAATTAAATCTCCAATTTTTAGTGTATAGAATTTTGATATATATGCAATAATAGCATCAAAGTTAAAGCACATATCTTTACTGTTTCCTATTTGTACTTGCTCTGAATTTTTCTCCAAACTGAAGGTGATGTTATCTAAATCTAAACTTGATTTTTCTATAAATGTTCTGCTAATTTGGGCTGAACCATCAAAGCCTTTTGCTTTTTCCCAAGGCAACCCCTTCTCTTTACATTCTTGTTGAATATCTCTTGCTGTAAAATCAATTCCTAAACCAATTTGAGAATAATAGTTGTGAGCGAAACGCTCTTCAATATGTTTTCCGGCTTTACTTATTTTTATAACCAACTCTACTTCATAGTGAATGTCATTTGAGAAAAAAGGAATAAAAAATGGATGTCCTTTTGGCTGTATTGCTGTATTAGGCTTTAGAAAAAATAATGGATCGCTGGGGATAGTATTACCTAATTCCTTAGCATGATTTATATAATTACGTCCAATGCAAATTATTTTCATTTCTAAGAATTAAACTTTTTTTGTAATTTCATTTTTGTTGCAAAGTTCTTCATTACATTTTTGGTGTATAATGGGAAATCTGCTTGATTAATCCAAGAGAAATATCCAGGGTTATCTTTCCAAATCTGTGCTAAAGTTACATCACGGTATTTCCCAAAACTTAGTACTTCTTCCTCTTTATCATTAAAGCGAACGAAACCTGCCATATCAGCAAATTTGCCACCTCTTTGCGAAAATTCGGAAAGGAAGTTAATATCATTTTCTAGTTCATCATATTTTTCCAATTGAGCCAATAACACCTCAAATGTTGCTGTAGTGTCAGCTTCAGCTGAGTGAGCATTTGTTAAGTCTTTATTGCAATAAAATTTATAAGCAGCTACTAGTGTTCTTTGTTCTAGTTTATGGAATATATTTTGAATATCTACCGCTTTTCTATTTTCCATACAAAAATCAATTCCTACTCTCAAAAATTCTTCAGCTAGTAAAGGAATATCAAATTTATTAGAATTGAATCCTGCTAAATCACAATTGTGAATTAGTTCAGATATTTCCACAGCCAATTGATCAAAAGTAGGTTCGTTTGCTATTTTTTCATCTGATATACCATGTATAGCTGTTGTTATTTCAGGAATAGGGATAGTAGGATTTACCAACCAAGTTTTGCTTTCTTTATTTCCATTTGGGAAAACTTTTAAGATAGATATCTCTACAATTCTATCTTTAGCAACTTGTACTCCTGTTGTTTCCAAATCAAAGAATACAATAGGTTTTTCTAGTTTTAAATTCATAATGTAAATGTATAAAAAAAGCCTCAAGAAAACTTGAGGCTTTTGATATTGTTAGTTATAGTTAAACAATTGTATTTGTATCAAACTGTTCTAAGTAATCAGCAACTCTTCTCACAAACTGACCTCCTAAAGCTCCATCAACAACTCTATGGTCGTATGATAAAGATAAGAACATCATGTGACGAATTGCAATAACATCTCCTTCAGCAGTTTCTAATACAACTGGTTTCTTTTTGATGATACCACAAGCTAAAATTGCTACTTGAGGTTGGTTAATAATAGGAGTTCCCATTAAATTTCCAAAAGTACCCACATTAGTCATTGTGATAGTCCCACCTTGAATATCGTCCGGCTTTAATTTCCCTCCTCTAGCTCTTACCGCTAAATCATTTACTGCTTTAGTAATTCCTACTAAGTTTTTATTTTGTGTTTCTTTAATAACAGGAACAATAAGGTTTCCATCAGGTAAAGCAGCAGCCATACCGATATTTACATTTTTATGAATATGAATGCTTGTTCCATCTACTGAAACATTAATCATTGGGAAATCTTTGACTGCTTTCGCCATTGCTTCAATTATAATAGGAGTAAAGGTGATGTTTTGTCCTTCTCTCTTTTTAAAGTCAGCTTTTACTGAGTTTCTCCAGTTTACAATATTTGTCATATCTGCCTCAACAAAAGAAGTAATATGTGCTGAAGTTTGTTTTGACATAGTCATATGAGCAGAAATTAACTTTCTCATTCTGTCCATTTCTACAATCTCAGTACCACCCGTATTCGGGATGTTTACTGGAGTATGTGAAGGTGCAGCTACCTTAGGTGTTGGAGCAGCTTTTTTAGTTTCAGTTTCAGTTTTAGCTGGAGCTGCTCCTCTAGTTTTTAAGTAAGTAACCATGTCCGATTTAGTAACTCTACCATCTTTACCATTTCCAGTAATAGTTTCTAATTCAGTCATTTCTATTCCTTCTTCAGAAGCCATACTTCTTACTAATGGAGAGTAGAATCTGTCACCATCATTCGTGATAGTTGTTGGATTGTTTTGGGCAGTTGTAGTTACTGCCTGCTCAACTATTGTAGTTGCAGTAGGTGCTGAAGTTTCTGTTGCTACAGGAGTATTATCTCCACCTTCAGTTTCTAATATAGCAAATGGTTCACCAACTTGTACAACATCATCTGCTTCAAATAATTTCTCTACTAATTTCCCTTCATGAGTTGAAGGGACTTCTGAATCTACTTTATCAGTAGCTATCTCAACAATAGTTTCATCTAGCTCTACCATTTCACCAACTTCTTTAGCCCATGTAATTATAGTTGCTTCCGAAACACTCTCTCCCATTTTGGGCATAATCAATTCTACTCTAGCCATAGTCTTATATATTTCCGCAAAAATAAGAAAAGAAAAGAAATTGCAACTATTTTGCTAAGGAGTTTTCATAAGGCATTCTACTAGAGAGGGCAGTTCCTAAAGTAAGTTCATCCGTATATTCTAATTCATCACCAATAGCAATTCCTCTTGCAATTGAAGATATTTTTACCCCACTATCTTTCAATCTCCTGAAAAGATAATAATTGGTTGTATCTCCTTCCATTGTAGTGCTAAGAGCAAATATTACTTCATTAATATTTCCTTTTTCTACCTTTTTTATTAATTCTTCAATACGCAAATCGTTAGGGCCAATACCATCCATAGGTGATATAAGTCCTCCTAGAACATGGTATATTCCTTTGAATTGCATAGTATTTTCTATTGCCATCATAACTCTAACATCTTCAACTATACAGATAGTAGTTTGCTCTCTTTTTTTATCAGCACATACTTCACATAACTGGCTGTCTGCAATACTAAAACAAGAAGTACAATAGCTTATATTTTGGATAAGTTGAATAAAAGAATCTCCAAACCGTTCAACAGAACTTTTTTCTTGTTTTAACAGATGTAAAACAAGTCGTAAGGCCGAACGCTTTCCGATTCCTGGAAGTCGAGAAAGTTGCTCAACAGCATTTTCTACTAGTTTGGATGGAAAATTCATTGGTGCAAAGTTAACATTAATCAAGAATACTTTTAGTTTTGTGAAAAACAAATTTATATGTCATCAACATTAATTATAAGTGTAATAGTTATCTACTTTTTAGTATTGGTAGGTATTTCTTTTGTTACAGGAAAATCAGATAGTAATGCCTCATTTTTTAGTGGAGACAAACAATCCCCTTGGTATATAGTTGCTTTTGGAATGATTGGCGCATCTTTATCAGGCGTAACATTTATTTCTGTTCCTGGGTGGGTTGCTACTAGTGGGTTTTCCTATATGCAAATGGTATTGGGTTATCTTTTGGGCTATTTGGTAATTGCTACTGTACTTATGCCTCTTTATTACCGAATGAATTTGACATCAATATATGGCTATCTACACAGTAGATTTGGAAATTCATCCTACAAAACCGGTGCTATTTTCTTTTTGATTAGTAGAGTAATTGGAGCATCTTTTAGACTGTATTTGGTAGCCAATGTATTGCAAATGGCCATTTTTGATGCTTGGGGAGTTCCTTTTGAAATGACAGTAGTAGTTACTATTTTACTTATATGGGTGTATACTTTCAGGAGTGGAATTAAAACAATTATCTGGACTGATACTTTACAAACATTATTTATGCTGGTTGCTGTTGGTTTAAGTGTTTACTTAATATCAGTTGATATGAATTTGAATTTTACCTCTTTGATAAGTACAGTAAAAGAAAGTGATTATTCACAAATATTTTTTTGGGAAGGAAAACAGCATTTTGTAAGACAGTTTTTGTCAGGTGCATTTATGGCAATTGTAATGACTGGGCTTGACCAAGATATGATGCAGAAAAATTTAACTTGCAAAAGTTTAGGTGATGCACAAAAGAATATGTTTTGGTTTAGTATTGTTTTGGTGTTTGTTAATTTATTATTTTTATCCTTAGGAGCATTGTTGTATATGTATGCTGAAACCCATGGAATATCATTTAATAAGCCTGATGATTTATTTCCTGCTGTGGCACTGAATGGAGGGCTTGGAATAGGAGTAGGGGTATTGTTTATTTTAGGACTGATTGCTGCTGCATATTCTAGTGCGGATTCAGCATTAACCTCCTTAACTACTTCTTTTTGTATTGATTTGTTAGGTTTTGATGTAGATTCGGGTGTAAAAGAAATTAAGCAAAGAAAGTTAGTTCATCTCGGATTTTCAATATTATTAGTCTTGGTGATTTTGGTGTTCAAATCAATAAATGATGATAGTGTTATTTCTGCATTATTTAAGGTTGCAGGTTATACTTATGGTCCCTTATTAGGAATGTATGCTTTTGGGTTGTTTACTAAGCTAAGTGTGAAAGATAGTTGGGTGCCTTTAGTTGCTGTTTTATCGCCTGTAGCTTGTTATATAATTCAGCTATATATTCCTTTTGGTTTTGAATTATTGATATTAAATGGTGCAATTACCTTTGTGGGATTATATCTTCTTAGAGTTTCTAGGTAAATACAGATTCTTAAAATAATTTTCGAAAATTTATTTCTCCAAAATTGATTCTCCGTTTAAGTTTGTGGTAAGTATATCACTCATGTAGTTAAAGAAAGGGCGTACTGTTTTAAAAGAATTTATGACAGTAGTATGAAACTCTTTAGACAAAACTTCTTTATCAGTAAACTTTTGCAATACAATAAAATCCTTCTTTTTTATCAAATCAATATTAGGATGTTTTTTATCAAAGCCTGTAGGGGCTAGCTTTAAAGAATTTCTATCATGGAAACCACCAAAAGTAGTTGAGAATTCTTTATCAGAAAGTAAGTTTTTAATATAAGAACTATCTAGTTCAAATTCTTTTCTAATTCTGAATAAATCCTCTTTGTTAGGTTGCCAAAATCCTGCTGCTAAAAAACTTCCTGCAGGAGTTATTTCCAAATGATAACCGCCTCTGAGGGCTTCAGTCGCTCTTTTAAAACTACAGCTTCTGTAGGTTTTGTAAGGAGTTTTATCTTTTGAAAAACGAATATCTCTATAGATGCGATATGCTTTCATTCCACCTATGTTGTCAATAGCTGAAAGGCTTTCATTTATTGCTGTAAAAAAATCTTTTATTTGCTCTTCTTCTCTTTGGTAATATTCTTTGTTTTCAGCAAACCATTCTCTGGTATTATTTTTTTTAAGGTCAGTTAAGAATTTAAAAATGGATGGATTTACGATTGCAGTCATTGTATTTTTATAAATCTAATGAATTTATTAAACTATCATCAGCAGTATTTGGCATAGTAACTTTTAGGTCCGGGTTCATTTTCATGGCTCTTTTAATTGCAAAGTTTGCTTCTTTATTTCTTGCCCAACTTCTTCTAGAAATTCCATTATTTACATCCCAAAATAGCATAGATTTTAATTTTTTATCAGAATCAGCACTGCCATCTATCAACATTCCAAAACCACCATTGATTACTTCTCCCCAACCAACACCTCCACCATTGTGAATGGAAACCCAAGTAGCTCCTCTGAAACTATCACCAATAACATTCTGTATAGCCATATCAGCAGTAAATTGTGAGCCATCATAAATATTTGATGTTTCTCTATAAGGAGAATCTGTTCCTGAAACATCATGATGATCACGACCTAAAACAACAGGAGCTGAAAGTGTACCATCAGCAATTGCATTATTGAAAGCTTCTGCAATTTTCATTCTTCCTTCTGAATCAGCATATAAAATACGAGCTTGTGAACCTACAACCATTTTGTTTTCACCTGCTGCTTTTATCCAATTGATATTGTCGTTCATCTGTAATTTAATCTCATCAGGAGAATCGTGCATCAATTTTTCTAGTACTTCACAAGCAATCCTATCAGTTATGGCTAGGTCTTTTGCATCATTAGAGCCACAAACCCAACGAAATGGTCCAAAGCCATAATCAAAGCACATTGGCCCCATTATATCTTGCACATAGGATGGGTATTTGAAATCACCATTAGGCTTTAGGATGTCAGCATTAGCACGACTTGCTTCTAGTAAAAAAGCATTTCCATAATCAAAAAAGTACATTCCCCTTTCTGTTAAAGTATTTATTGCATTGGTATGACGAATCAAAGTTTTTTGTACTTCCTTTTTAAATTTTTCAGGATTGTTTGCCATCATTTCATTAGCAGCATCATAACTCATTCCAACAGGATAGTAGCCACCCGCCCAAGGATTATGTAAGGAAGTTTGGTCAGATCCAATTTCAATATGAATGTTACGCTCAACTACTCTTTCCCATAGGTCAACTATATTTCCATCATAAGCGATAGAAACAGCTTCTTTATTTGTTCTTGCTGTAGTGGCTCTATCTAGTAATTCATCTAAATCTTTGTATACTTCATCCACCCATCCTTGTTCGTGCCTTTTGTAAGTTGCTTTAGGATTGATTTCTGCAACTATACAGATTCCTTTAGCAATTACACCTGCTTTTGGCTGTGCACCACTCATTCCACCTAATCCTGCAGTAATAAATATTTTACCGCTTAAATCTGCAGCACTAGCATCTATTTTTCTAGCTGCATTTAATAAAGTGATATTAGTTCCGTGTACAATTCCTTGGGGACCGATATACATAAACGAACCAGCAGTCATTTGTCCGAATTGTGTAACGCCTAAAGCATTAAATTTTTCCCAATCATCAGGTTTAGAATAGTTAGGAATCATCATGCCGTTAGTTACCACAACTCTTGGTGAATCTTTGTGTGATGGAAATAATCCCATTGGGTGACCTGAATATAAAGCTAAGGTTTGCTCATCATTCATTATGGCCAAGTACTGCATAGTCAAAAGGTACTGAGCCCAGTTTTGAAATACAGCACCATTTCCGCCATAAGTAATCAATTCTTCAGGATGTTGGGCTATAGCTTCATCTAAGTTGTTAGAAAGCATCATTTGTAGTGCTGCAGCTTGTTTGCTTTTATGCGGAAAATCTTCTAAATGTCTTGCTTTTATCTCATAGTCAGGCATGAAACGATACATATAGATTCTTCCGTAAGTTTTAAGTTCTTCAGCAAATTCAGAAGCTAACACAGGGTGCATATGCTCAGGGAAATATCGCAAAGCATTACGAATAGCTAATTGCTTTTCCTCTTTATTTAAAATATTTTTTCTGTTAGGGGCATGGCTAACTCTAGAATTAATATCTCTTTTTGCAGGAAGTTCTGATGGAATTCCTTGTAAAATCGCTTGTTTAAGATTTGTCATTTTTGGGCATTTTTTCTTTTTTATAAGGACAATGTTTACAATTGTTATTGCAACAATATCCTCTCTTTAGATGATGCTTCTCAGTAAAAACAATATAGCCTTCTTTGGAATGATAATACTCATCCTTTTCTAGACTCTCTATTTTTGAAAATGCTTTCATAGGGTTGGCAAATTTACGATATTTGCACGAATGAAAATAGAAACAAAGGAAATATCATTTCCTGTATTGAAGGAGAAAGAAGTTCGCTTATTTATCAAGCGTATTGACAAGATACATCCTTTTGTTTCAGGAAATAAATGGTTTAAATTAAAGTATAATCTGCTTGAAGCCAAAAAACAAGGACTTAATACCTTATTAACCTTTGGCGGGGCTTATTCCAATCATATTGCGGCTACAGCCTTTGCTGCACAGGAAAAAGGGCTTAAAAGTATTGGAATTATAAGAGGAGAGGAGCATCTACCTTTAAATACTACATTGCGTTTTGCTATAGAAAATGGTATGAAATTACACTATGTAAGTAGGAGTGACTATAGAGAGAAAACTAGTGCTAATTTCTTAGAAAAATTAAAAGCTCAGTTTGGTGATTTTTATTTGATTCCTGAAGGAGGATCAAATAAACTTGCAATAAAGGGAGCTGCAGAGATTTTGGATTCTATTGATAATCAAGATTATATTTGTTGTGCTGTTGGAACTGGAGGAACAATTGCTGGAATTATTAATGCTTCCAATAATAAGCAAACTGTAATAGGATTTCCTGCGATTAAAGGCTTTGAACAATTAAAAAAGGATGTTAGGGATTGGACTAATACAGTTAATTATAAATTTATAAATGATTATGTTGGAAATGGTTACGCAAAAATAAATATTGATTTAGTTGACTTTATAAATGAGTTTGATGCGACACATAATATTCCTTTGGATGGCATATATACAGGCAAAATGATGCTGGGTATTTTAGATTTAGTAGCCAAAGATTACTTCCCAAAAGGAAGTTCTATTCTAGCCATACACTCTGGAGGTTTGCAAGGTAATAAAGGAATGAGTGAGCGCTTAGGGATTAAACTGCCCTTATAATCTTTAATGGTTTTTCTTTCTCCAAATTTCTCCTAAAAATCAGGAATAATAATTGATTGACTTTTGGTAGCCACTGAAAGTTCTGAAAAGGAGTGATGTCATCCCTAAAACGGATTGCAGAAAACCTTTTCTTTTGAATGTAAATGATATTATTTACAGAAAGGTGCTTTTTTACTAAACCGTTTGGCTTTACTGTTTTATTAATCTACCCTCATCCATTGGTTTTGCTGTTTTATTGTTGCTCCCCAAATAGGTGTGAATGATAAACCAAATGATATTCCATTGAAATTATCAGTATCATTTTTAAGTGAGTTATAGTTACCCGTTAAGGCATTAGTAGAAGTTAATTTGTAACTCATTCCAAAATTTATTCCAAACTCGCTTATTGCTGGTTCTGTACGTTCTTCTGTACCTTCTATTAATTGTCCTCTTGAATAATAGGTGTAGATAGGATCATAAATGAAATACATTCCCATATTTGCAGATATTTTATCTAAAATTTTGTAATTAAAATTTACTTTTAATGGTGTAATCTCAAAACCGAAGGCATAGCCGGCAGAACCAACTACATCTAATTTTTCAGATAAATTATAATAATAATTCAAACTTAAGATAATGGAATTGTTTTTTTATCACTTGAGGAATCAGTAAGTATACTTCCTTTCCATATTGTATTTTGCAAACTTATTCCAAAATTCTGAGCAACTATTGTGGGAATACTGTTTGTAAAGATTAATATTATAATTAATATTTTTTAAACATTTTTTACAAATTAATTAAAAATGTCAAAGATTTATAAAACATTAATGATTTTTCTATTTTTGTTTAATGAAAAACTTCTTATTAATTTCATTTCTTTTTTATTCGTTTTTGGGTTTTTCTCAAAGTAAAACTGAAAGCTATATTTCAAAATATAGCAATGCTGCAGTTGCTGAAATGGAAAGGTACGGTATTCCTGCCTCCATTACTTTAGCGCAAGGGATATTAGAGAGTGGAAATGGAGAAAGTCGATTAGCCACTGAAGGAAATAATCATTTCGGAATTAAGTGCCATAGCAATTGGAATGGGGAAACTATTATTGAGGATGATGATGAAAAAGGAGAGTGTTTTAGAAAGTATGATAAGGTAGCTGATTCCTATCGTGATCATTCTCTTTTCCTAACAGAAAGAGGGCGTTATTCTTTCTTGTTTGAATATAAAAAATCTGATTATAAAAAGTGGGCAAAAGGATTGAAAAAAGCAGGTTATGCCACTAATCCTAAGTACCCTACACTATTGATTGATTTGATAGAGAGATATGAACTTTATACTTACGATAAAGTAGAGCAGTCAGACAAGCAGCTATATTTTGCTCATACTTATGGCTTGCCTTACCTGTCAGGATTAGGAGCCTTCTATTTCCAGGAAAAATCTTTACTATTTACTGAAGTAAATACTTCATTTGCTTTTAGTGGTGCTAACATTGGTTATCACTATGAACTATTCAATAAATTTTATGCAGGTGCTAATTCAGGAGTTATCTATTTGCCAGCTAAAGAAAAACAATTTGTTCCACAAATTTCAGCTGAGTTGATGTACATAAATTCTAGTAAAAATAAGCGTTATAATTCAGTTTTGATAAGGGGAGGAGTGCAATTGCCTTTAGATAAAATGGATTACAAATTAATCCCTTATTTAAGTTTAAGTTACTTGATAAACTAGTCTGCTAATTCATAGTTATAGATAAATCCGTTTTTAGTATTTATCAGATTTATTTTCCCATTATTATCAATATCAGCAATATTAAAATAGCCATCACTTGCAATAGGAAAGCCTTCTACAACTCTATCAGTATTCCAAAGATACAATTCATTTTCAGTAGTAAACATTAGTCCTTTATTATTTGTTGCTAGATTTGTAATCTTATTAGCAAGTTCAAAAGAATGGATAGTTTCAAAATTAGTATTTAGAATAAATACCATGTTATTATTAGTGTGGATAAATTGCTTTTCCTTTCCTGTTTCATTAATAGCAAATAAAGAATTAGCCGCTAAATTGGATAATGTAAGTTGACTGCTATTTCCATCTAAAGTCCCTCTCCATAGTTTACCTTCAGTAGTAATAGCGTATATTGTTCCGTTTTTATCTAGTTTGATAGGATTTCCATTAAATTGAATTCCTTCTTCAAACTTCACCCTTTCACTACCGTTAATTGCTAATAATTGCGTGTTACTGTTATTGCGTTCAGCAAGAATGTAGTCCTTAGTTCCAACCCTAAAGTTTTGTAGTTTTTTATTTATTCTAGTATTATTTTTCTCATATTTCCATCCCTTAATTCTCTTTCCTTTTTTGTCTAAATTATAGATGTTATTGTCATCTCCTACAATAAGAATACGGTATTTTCTAGAATTATTATAGTCGAATAATGAATGACCAACTTTTGTGTTGCATGGCAATAGTATAGGGAAGTTATCTACATTTTCACCTTTTCTATCAATTAGATACAGCTGACTTTCAGTATTGAATAAACATTGGTATTTACTGTTTTTATAGGCGTCAATGCTTGAGATATCTCCAAGTATTTTTGAATTTAATTGAATATTCCATAACTCTTCTCCCTTAGAGTTAATAGCAAATACTTTATGGTTATTATTTTGCACTACTATCATTTTTTCCTTGGTGAAATGATTGTATATGAATTGAGGATGCATATTAATATTCGTGTCCAATTGCATGAACCATTCTTCCTTTATAGCTTCTTTAAAATCAGTGTCGTAAAACAGATTGATATTATTTAAAAGCAAATCCTTCTTACTAGTTATTTGTACTGAAAAAGCAGTAAATTTTTCTACAGAATCAAGAGAGAAATTAAGCTTCTTTCTATAACTAGTTTGTAGTTTTTCTTTTAGGGTTATAGCTGTTTTTCCAGGGTTGATGTAGAAAAACAGATTTGATTTTGAAGATAAATAACTGCTGTAATTATTAAAGTGTTGGTTGTTGGATAAAGTATTATTACTTGTGTAGTTATCAATTAAATACTCTAGTGAAGCTATAGTTGAACCAAAAATAAAATAATCCTCAATATTAATAAAGTATGGAGTAGTGCTGTTAAATATATCCCCAAATAACTGAGCAGTAATGTTAGGATCTCTTATGGTGTTTATACTATATTGAGAATAAGTTTTCCTATCAGTAATTAAACCTTGTATTAAGCTACTTGCTGTAATGGAATTACTGCTTTTAAAGAAAGCATATTGTTGTTGTGAACTTTGAGTTGCTGAGGTGTTAAAAATACCTGCTTCTCCTTCTAATTCATTTATAAATTCATTGTAGTTAACATTGCTGCTGTCTTGAACAAGTTTTCTGTGTTTATCCCAGCTCCAGAAATTATTTTGTTGTTGTAATATTTTGTTTTTCTGATCCAGTAATTGCTTGGCGTTATCAAAGCTTATACTTAGCAAAAGGGAAGTGTTTTCAGGAATTATATCCACTATATTTATGCTTTCTGCTTTTTGGTTATTAAATACATCAGTATAATTTATAGTATTGTTGTTGAAAGCACTAAAGCCATTGGCTGCTATTATCTTGTTTTTTACACTTAAATCAGTAGCTGTCCATCCAGAGAAATCGGAATTTATAATTGGTTTATTTGTAAATGTATTTGTATATTCAATTAAGGAATTGTAGTTGAAAAATAAATTTATTTTTGCTGATTTACTTATAGTTTTGTATGCAGAATTAAAGCTTGGGTTTAGCAAAAGTTTATCCTCAGCTACACCAGCTCTTATTGCATCCTCAACCAACATTTTATTTTCTGAAAAGAATAGAATTTCGCCTTTGAAACTTACAAATATGATTTTGTCTTTATGTTGTAATTCAAATAAAGGTTGATTGTTGTATTGTCCTTCTTTAACTAGATTACCAAGTAAGGTATTTATTTGAGTGTTGCTAGTAATAGCTTTTCTTTCAAAATTACTACTGAATAGCAAACCACTATTGTTAGCACCAACTTTATGAAAAGAAATAAAAAGAGTATGGCTTTTAAAAATAAGAGAGTTTTGATTGTAAAAACTGCTAATTTCTTGAATTTGATGATTGATACTATCCACTATGCTTATGTTACGCAAATGCCCCCAAATATCAGCAGAATTTAAGTTGGAGTATAGTTCTTTAACATCATTGCATTGTAGAATTACTGCTGCATTGGTTGGAATAATATTTAATGGATTTTCTGTATTTTTTGTAACTTGCTTATAGCTGTTGTATCCTATGAAAAGTATAATTGAAATCAGGATTATTGGCGTGGCAATTTTTAGTATTTTACTAAGCATAATTGTATTTGAATCAGAACCTCAAAATTAATAATTTAAAGGGATAAACTAAGTTGAGCAGGAAGTAGTTGAAAAGTTTTTCTGTGGTGCTTGTTTGAACCAATTTCAGCTATTGCTTTTCTGTGCTGTTTAGTTGGGTATCCTTTGTTATTTTTCCAATGATAATCAGGGAACTTTATATCTAATTCTTTCATTATATCATCTCTATAAGTTTTAGCCAGTACTGATGCAGCAGCTATGGACATAAATTTTGCATCTCCTTTTATAATGCATTCATGAGGAATTTCAGGGTAAGGGTTAAAGCTATTACCATCAATTATCAAGAGTTCAGCTTTAACAGTTAAGTTTTCAATAGCCCTATGCATGGCAAGGAATGAAGCGTTAAGAATATTTATTTTATCAATTTCAGCAGCAGAAACAATTCCTATTGACCAAGTAATAGCTTGTTTTTCAATGATGGGACGCAGTAGATCTCTTTTCTTTTCAGAAAGTATTTTACTGTCGTTCAATATTATATTTTTGAATCCTTTTGGTAGAATAACTGCAGCAGCAACTACAGGTCCAGCTAAGCAACCTCTACCAGCCTCATCACAGCCTGCAATAATTTTATCAGAAGGAAAATGCTTTATCA
>Ga0209482_1000174_pt1 | contig 55744 bp, 72 predicted proteins | sample CoawatmetaG10DNA_FD_187512 | JGI IMG/M metagenome (GOLD analysis project Ga0209482, IMG submission 187512) | Marine microbial communities from the West Antarctic Peninsula - Coastal water metaG104-DNA (SPAdes) (version 2) | ecosystem: Environmental > Aquatic > Marine > Coastal ...
ATGATAAATCTGTAAGTCATCACTAGCGCCAAAAGTCGCTTTGTCGTTATCGCCTAGTGCTATTCCACCATTGGCTATTATCTCACCTGTGCTTGTAAGTGCCGCAAACGTAGGACTATTACCCGTAGAAACACCCTGATTCAAAGCCTTGACTGAAGCTATGGATGTTAACTCGCTATCCATTAATGCCCCTGCCGCTGTGACAGATGCCGTATTTGTTACGGTAGCCAGTGCCTCTATGCCACCTAGCTTAGTAAACTGAGCATCTGTGAAAGCATTAGTCTCTGCTTGATAAGCAGTCTTAATCTGAGCGCCAGTTTGATCTGCGGTTGCACTGGCTTCAACACCGTCTAGCTTTGTGCCGTCTGTAGCAACATCTCTTCCGTCAACGGTGCCTGAAACTACTACAGACGCGGCTGTAACTGATCCGCTGAAACTTGCAGTTGTTCCCAGTAGAGCGCCCGTCATCGTGTCTCCGCTCTTGGAGACGGATTCTACGTTAGGGGAATCCCGAAGGTCTTCAAGTGCCGCCGCAGTAACTCTTAAAGCAAAATGGGTTCCTGCGTTATGGCTTATTGCTGAAGTGCCGTCCTGCGCACGAACTACTGTAAATGTAGTTCCTGATATGGCCGTAACCTTAACAATTTCAGATCCAGCGTCCTCACCTAGAGTGGCATAGAAATAATCACTACCTCCCAGAGAGGGAAATAAAGATGCGCTGGTTACACTTACAGACGTTGCCGATGAGGAAACGCCACTAGCCAGCGTAGTGCTAGCTAGGTTCGAGAACTGAATTGCCATTTAAGGCTCCTAGCTAGCTGAAATTACCCAACTTATGGAAAGACTGTCCGTTGCAGATTTATTTATGACGCTGAAAACCGTCCTGCAAAGCATGGTTCCGCTTGAAGAAGCATTTAAAATAGCCGCCTCTACCACAGCCGCTGATGAAGCCGGAGTTCCTGCTGGGAATGAGCCCACATAAACAATGTCATTACCGTTTGGCGTCGTGCTTGTTAGAGCAACTCTTGCAACTTCAGCGCCAAGCGTCGTATTTCCGACTGCCGCCGCAGTTGATGAGGTGCCTATAGCCATGTGACTCATTACGCTAGAAGATGTCCCAGCCATGCGACTTGCCACGAAGGTTTTGCCTGTTGTTACGACGAGATTAGGTATCTCTTGAGTGTTCTTAATAGAGCCGTCAGCCGCAATTAAATTAACGGTAAGTCGTCCCTTAAGTTTTAAATCATCTTGGATCATGGTGGATCTCCGGTTTATTCAGCATTCAATATCATATTGCCGAATAAACTTTGACCATGTATAGCATTAAAACTAAATGCTCACAGCCAATTGAATCGACAATATCTATACCATCCGATTTTCCGATCCATGAAGACAGTGTGACTGCGCCTGTAAATATGGTGTAAAAATATGCTAGCTTTGACGCATGTAAAGCCAGTCAATCAGTTGCTATTATAGGGTCTAAGTAAGCTTTTTACAAAGCAAATAATTCCGCCCTGGTCAAGGTAATTTACTGATATTAAATGATTTAATTTTTAAGCATTCAATACCATGTTGCCTATAAGCGCGTTATTTAATAGCGAGCTAGTTGCAATATGGTCAAATTCAATTTGATCTGATAGTCCGATAACATTTACCTTAACTCCTACAGTGTCCTTATCAACTTGAGCAAAATCATCAAGAGCAAAATAATCCTGAAGTGAGGTGACAACATTAAATGCAGGGGTTTCATCGCTAAATGATAGCGAGTCAGTAGGCTCGCCAGTGACTGAAACCACACCGGCTGTCTCACTAAATATAAAATTATAAGGCTGTCTTGTCGCTACTAAACTGCCGTAAAGATAAATAGGATGAGACAAGAACTTACTAGTAGTTATGGCTGGCGCATCAGAGATGGATGAGCTATCTGCAAGCCCTTTATTCGGGGCTAAAGCTACTGTATCCGGTAAGGTTATTGAGTCAGTGGCTGTTTTTCCTGACTGCAAGCTAAGACTATCAGTCATCGGAACTGCGTGACTAAAGCTACGAATATAGGTAAGTAATGTATGAACGCTCTCGCTGAACCCTAGAGTGTCGTTAATGCCTTTACCTGTCACGAAAGTTTGCGCTTCGTTAAACGACACGTTGTTCGTTAGGTTCTTTCCAATGCTGGCGATGGTGAAGTCGATAATATTTAGATTATCAGACCTACCAGAACCTACACTAAATACTGGATCAAGACTGCCTAAAGTTACAGCATCAGTAACGCCCTTATCCACGGACAATTGTTGCGAGTCTGAAAAGCTAAATGAATCAGCGAAAGAGAAAACAGAACGATAAGCGTTTACATGGATATCATCTAAGACTAGATTTTTCCAGTGCGCGACACCCACCATCTTTGTGAAATAAACTTGATTGCCGAGCGAGGGAAGTAGGGATGCGTTTAGGTCAAGCTTCCGGTGCGAAGCACTGGCTACAATCGATTTAAAGCTTACGGACGCTCGGATAGCCATTAGCTATTACCCGAACTGCGATCTGACTTTAAACTTAATTAGATCCATAACGGTCTGAGTTCTGGAGGCAGAGTCCGTGAATTCAATTTCACCTTCAATGACTCCGCTGGCGGCTAACGTATCTGAATCAAATACGAACACGACTACGCCGCCCGTAGCGTTAATGATCGTTCCGACAAGGGTATCTATTAGAGAGGTCTGACCTACCGTCCGCACTCGCATGCGAACAGAACCACCCGTCAGGTCTAAAGCCGCAAAGGTTGTAGGATCATCGGCATCCAAAATAGCTCCAGAGGCCGCAGAATTGCTGTCTTTTAATATGATTTGTATCTCAGGGAGTTGATCCCCTTGAACTAAATCTATTGTAGTCAAGTATGCCATTAGATAAATGCCCTCGATTTTGCTGTTAAAGATCCGCCGCTAAATCCATATTTAACTTGACGGATGACTCGGCCCAAACTGCGTTCAAATAACTGCTTGTTATTAGCCGCCGCATTTGGGTTTGACCAAGGTTGAGATGACATCATTTGAAGCCTGTACAAAGCGCCGTGAGAAATCGCCTCACGATGCTCCTTGCCTACAGTGTCCGGAATGCTAGTACTGGACGAGGTTGGTTTAACGCTATACAACACTCTAATAGAATCTGAGCTTGCGGGAATTGGGGCAAGGTAGAAATCGGCATTATCCCGTTGGGCGTAATATTGGGGTGAACCTGTTGTGGTCTCATCCCCTAATCTCAACAATAATTGATTGTAGCTTATTGGGGATAATGCCGACTTGTCTTTGAAAATATCCAAAATATGGTTGAGCTCTGTGCCTGTAGGCAAGCTAACCGCATATTCATTAAGTCCGGCGATCACTGTCAAGAACTCAGGCTCAGGCATGTAAATGTCCGTTCTTGCACAGAAATCTATAGCTGAATCTCTCACTGCCCGTTCTATTACAAAGTCAGGCGCACCTTGGACTTCAGGTCGGACATGTGCAGAAAAATCAGAATATTTCATTATCCGTTACTCTTAATTAGTGGGGACTGGAGTTGTTGCGCTATCTGCTTGAGTCTTAACACCCAAGGCGTTAGCAAAGCTCTGATAGTGCATCATGGCTCTCTGCGCGTTTCCAGCGAACTCTGAGTCCTTCTGGTATGAGCGATAAAGCACATAGTCCAGTAAACCGTTAGCGTAGACATCATCTATGCTGATTACGCTAGTGTCGGAAACGAAGTTGGAGATAGCAATCTCGGAAGGAGATGAACTAAATACGATTTCTAGTGAGTGAGTTCCGCTTGTCGCTTTAGGGTAAACGTAAAAAGTCTTGGGGTCGGCAGGATCATAAACAAAATGCTCAATCTTGTTTGTTCCAGCCGCAGTCTCATGCCAGTTCGGTAGGGTTTCATCTAGTATTCGACGCTGTACTTGAGTAACAGCTCTGCCACCTACATTACGAACTATCTCGATCAGTCTTAACGCGGCTGAAGGTAATGTCTGCTTACTTCCAGTAGCGCAAGCGAAGGTAGTGTTTACCATCTTTGCGTCTGGTCTGTGCAGTACAACTTCTTTCTGCGCGTCATTAAAGAACTTTAAAAGCTCTTCGTTGGGAAATCGAACATTAGTATTATCTTGTAGGATAATTCCAGCCCGATCCAAAATATCTACAACTTTAGTTGTTGCCATCGTCACTCTCCCATTCGATTATTTGTAAATCGGGGTTATCTTTAAAAAGCACGTTGTAATCAAACTCATTACCTGTGATTACATTTTTAACCCGCTTAGGGACGAGGGCTTGTTCTTTAGGTGGCGGGTTGGCTTTGTTTCTAGCCAGTTGCTTAACCTGTTCTTCTAGCTGTGCAAGAGTTAATCTCCGATCTAGCTTTACATCGAAGTCTTCTTTTGCTGTAGCAAAAATCTCGTCTTTTTTTGTTGCTGATTTGTTTGTCACTGGTATCTCCTAAAAAGGGGAGGTTTCCCTCCCCTCAGGGGTAAGCCTAGTATCAGGTCCACTTACCAACTACAAGTGCGTCTGGAGTAACGACCTTAGAGCCGTATACTTTCAGTCCGCGAACTTGATCACCAAAGGTGCTTTCCATGCGAACAGTTTCAGTGTTAGTAAACTGTGACGCAAAAGAAAGTGCTTTTGGATGTCCAGCTAGAACGTGGGTATAACCACTATCTGCGCCAGAAGCCGCTGTGTAAACCATGTTGCTTTGGAACACTTTAAAACGGTCAACCATACCAACCAAACCATTACGGAGAGGTGAAGTACCATCACCCGTCAGGTATGCCTGACGAAGCTCTGATTGCTTCAGTAAGCTAATGAACTCAGGAGAAAGAACGATGAATCGGCCTTCTTCTGGGATGTTCAGCTCGTCTAATTGCTTAGACATGGTAAGGATGTTGGTCAAAATGTTAGCCGCTGTAATAGCGGTTTGAGCGCCAATAGTAGTAGCACCAGTGATAGCACCCGCAAGCACTTCAGTCTCAACAGCAATCCGCATACCTTCAGCCGCATCTGTAGACGCACCTTCAAGCAAGTTGATGTCAGCCTGAGCCGCCAATACATCGTCAACCTTAAAGCTGTAGTACTTAGCTTTGTCGATTAACATCTCTACTTTAGCCGTGGTCAGCTCTTGAGTAGTGATTGTGCCAGCATAGTTATTGATCGTTACAGCCGGAACTGTACGAATAACAACCTTATCGCCTTGGCCTGAGATTTCGCCTTCATAATCCGTATTGGATATTTCTGGCAAAATTGATTTTTTGTAAAACTTTGCCTGAAGGAGTTTTGAAAACACCTCTGGGATAAAGTTTACTTCCGATGTAGTACCCGTACTAAATTGTGAAAAAGACATTGTATTACCTCACAAGAGATTAGCGGCGAATCGATCCACTTTCCATTGCCTTGAGAATTTCAGTCTGATGCTTTTCAAATACTTCGTTTGGCATCCTCATGATCTCATCGACAGTCCAGTTTTTCTTTTCACCTTTTAAATTAGACTTCCTAGCTTTTGGCATCTTCGGTTCTGCAACCGACTTTGCCCGCTTAAGAGTCTGCTCTTGCGGCGTGGGAAGAGGTTCGCCCATATCTACTTTAAACTGATTAAGTACAGAATTAACATCATTAGACGAGCCAGTTTGAATCCACTCTTTCGTCTGTGAGTCTGCGTCTTCGAGCCAGTTCAACCAGTCTGCCGATTCAATTAATTCATCAACATTTGGGTGAGCCTTTTTTATCCGCTCGAAGTGTTCAGCTTGCGCTTTATCCGCTAACTCTTGATGCTTACTTTGTTCTTGCTCTGCTAAAGCTTCTTTAGCCTTACCAACTTCGTCTTGCGTTCGCTTCAATTCGTCTAACAGTGGGCCAGCTAAATCGGGGTAGTCTTCCCTAATTTGCGCTAACTTTCCGTCATCCTTTTGAGTCTCAACAAGTTGACCTTTAAGCTCCGTGATGCTTCTGATCAGGTCGGCATTATGCCGCTTCAAGTCAGCCGCTTCTTGGGTTGCTTTGGTCATTCTCGCCTGTGCGCCCTTCATGGCTTTCTCTGCTTTGTGTAAAGCAGTCACCTCTTCCGATTCTATTTCGCCGCGTTGCGAATCGTCTTCAGTGTCCTCATCTGCTGTGGTTTCAGCCTTGTCCGTGGGATCGGGGGCTTCTACTTGCAACTCTTCGGGTTCTTCCGGAGTATCCTCTAGAGGTTGATCTACCTCTGGGGTTCCTTCTTTACCTTTAGTCATTTGCTCGTACAACTCTTTAGCTTCAGCTTCTAGTCGCTCTGGGTCATTTCTACTACTAGCCATTTCATAATCCTGTCGAGTCCCACATGGGGATATTCGGTAGTCAATTAATCGATTGCGGTATTCCTGTTAGGGAGCCGCGCTTTGTCTAGAACGGCTTTCGCCGCACTTTCAAGATTCAAGAAGAAGCGTAACTCTTGGAGTCTGCCCTGCTCGAACCTAAAGTTCTTTTCATCTGACTGCTCAAGTTCTTTCTGGGAACTTAGTAGTCGATGGTTAAATAACTGCTCCACCAGCACCCATTCCGGCGTTGCCCTGAGTCTGAGGACTGCCTGAGACTGCTCCCTGTTGAGCTTGAGCTTGGAGTAGTTGCTGTTGTTGCTGTTGGATTTGTTGTTGTTCAAGAGCTAATTGCTCCTCCGACTTAATAACATCTTCTGGGTCGATATCCATGCTTTTTGCTATGTCTCGCAATAAGCCGGTTCGATCTATATAACCCGCGTCTTGTTCGTTTGAGACAAGCGACAAGAACTGTAATAGCCTTTGGCTTTGCACTTCTTTCTGTACCAGCGCGGTACTGCCTCTCGCAACAATTCGCAGATCTCCTTTGGACTTTTCATTGATGCCAAACTCCATATTAAAATGGAACAAGCCTGTAATCATGGGCTCTATCAGGAAGTCATCGATGTTCTTAATAGTGCTTTTAAGTGCAATGTTTGCCGCACCCATAAGCATCGACATTCCTGTCGCGGTCTTATTAAGACTTTGCGTCTGTTCGCCATGCGTGTAGCTAGGCAAGCTTGTGGTCTCATCGGCAAATCGGCGGAAAATCTCCACTATTTGGTTGAGTCCATTTGCGTTAGCAACTGGCTGATACCATCGAACTGCTGGCATGGAGCCGTCACCACCTTCTCGTAAAAAGACTCGCCACGGATGAATGTCCGTTGGATCTTCACCAGCGGCAAGTAAATCGGTATTGACTTCGCACATCGGGCCTGAAGATAAAGCTAGGTTGTCGAGCCAAATTCTAGTAGCGGCATTCATAGTGCCTTGAGAGTCACGCATCATGCGGGGTACACCCGTCCCCCAAAATTGATGAGGAGCGCGTTCGTAAGGGAATATATGGTATGGGATCTTGTACCCAGCAATAGGGTTCAACATCACCTTTAATACTTTACTGTCACAGAACCAAACACAGGCAGAGTAATCATCTGACAGGTCTGTGTCTTCAGGTAACTCAATGCCATGCTCTTCTAGGGCATAACCATCAATGGTTCCCCAGTACTCCATAACGACGTACCTAGAGGATTCTCCGTGATCATTGATTCCTGCAATACGTCTGCGGGTCTTTTCGTGATCTTCCTCGGTATGGTTTCCACTTCGATTCGTCTTCAGGATATGCTTGACCATATCGGCATCAAACTGCGGAAGGTCAGATAAGTCTCTAAATTGACGACGCGTTAAGACATGACGCCTAAACACACCATCGCAATCATTTAATGTGGTGCAGTATGGGTCTGGATATAGGTCAAATATGCTCACAGACTCAACATCAGGCATGACACTTTCAACAACAGAGAGAGCGTAAGCTTGCTCACCGGTCTCTGGATCAAGTTGTTGGGAGTAAGATTGCTTTTTATCAATACGAATAGTACCCGCCTTGACTGCTCCAGAGCCAAATATACATGCCTCTAAGATAGATTCTTTAAGCTTCATCTCCGCATTAGCTTCAATAAGCTGATCTTCTATGTCAGTAGTCATTGATTCAGCGGCTTTAGCTGAGATATCCTTCTCTAACTCAAGAAATTCCTCTTCAAGTTCCTCCATTCTGGCGGCAACCAAGTCCTGATTCATCATCGGGTCTTGCTGACTTGCCATCATTATCTGCTCCATCGCCATTTGTCGCATTTGCATGGCTTTAAGAGGGTCAATTTGAGGGACTGGGGTAGATTTTACCGAGAAAAATATGTCGCCATGCTGGAATAATAGGTCGATAATTCGACTATATGCCGCCATAACTTTGGTTCGGGTAAGGCCGACAAAGACTTTTGAGCGAGAACCTGAGGATTGGGATAAGCGAGCTAGTATTTCAGGCTCATAGATGCCCTGATACTGTCGTAAATCCTTCAGCCATTCGTTCTCTGTTTCTTTTCGAGCCTCTTTGTACTCTTGAAAAGTACCGGCGAGGCGAGACCCCAGACTTTGCATGCTTTGAGCTTGCAAACCATCCGGTTCTTTCTCAGTTACTTCGTCTTCGATTTCTTCTGGCTTAGAATACATAGATTTAATAACCTGTCACGGGGTCGAGCGTATTGAAACGCTTTTGTATTGTCCGATGCCTTGGTCGTGGCATTGAAGCAAGTCCGTGCAGGGCGATAGCGTAAGCCATCACTCGATCATCATAACATCCTGACTGAGAATTGAAAGCACCTTTATCATCAATGATGTAAGTACGCAACTCGTTTACGAGATCCATATCAGCAATTCCGCTTTGACCCTGCCTTAGTAACGCCGCAAGTCCATCAATAATTAATGGCTTAGTTTTGGAGGTGGTTAAGAAGCCACCACGTTTAGTCATCTTGTCTGAATAAGCGCCATCAACTGAATGCTCAATAAACATGTTGGGGTAGGACATTTCTTGCAGTCTGCGAAGGGTTGTTAGGCCGTGATTGTTTCGCTCGACGACAACGTAAGCGTTGTTATATCGTTGACCGATCTGCGATATGACATTGCCCCACTCCCACGGATCTATATGTCCATGCCAGCAGGCTACCTGTCTGCCTTGAGAGTCCAGCACTTGGGCGCAAGAATAATCGCCATAGGACAACCCTTCAGCGACATCTATTCCTATCGTATAATTTTCGCTGGTAAGCGGCGGATACCATTCCCTATAAGGGCCATAAGTTCTAGCGGATATAGTGCCACCCCGCATGTCACCCAAAAAGTCTGCGGTGTAGCAGTCGTTTTCTGCGGTAGTCAGGTGAATGTCTTCTACAAAACACCGGCCTGAGGTTAAGAAGCTTTCTAATGGGTTCGCGGGATATTCCTGCGCGAAAAGATCTGTCCCCCCTAACTCATCAAGCTTGGCTCTTCTGAAGCACAGTTGCGAGTCATCAAGGTTGTACCGTTGTGCCAATTTATATTCTTCGGGGGTCGCCTCAAAATACGGTGATGGTTTACGGCGATACTCAGGCATCCAGAACCACGGAATAAAGCAAGTGATCCACTCCGTTTCGCCACGCAAACTTTTCATAACCTGATCATAGAACCAGCCACCCGCTCCGTTGGCCGTACTTTCCAGAATTACCTCAGAATTTTTTCCGCCGACAGTCTGCAATAGACCAGCAACTATGTCTGATCCTTGGGGGTAGAAGGCAACTTCCGATCCGTGGACGAATCTGTTTGTTTGTCCGCGACCTGTCTGGGTAGACCTTGCGGTTCCAACCCTGTATCGCGAGTTGATTTCATCAAATACCAGTGTTGACGCCGACTGACTAGCGAGCGGAGGTTTAAACGCCGGATGCGGGACATTGTCATAGAAATATTTCACCATATTAAAAATTGCGTTAGTTGATTCCGCAAGGTGAGATAGGACGAATGCGTTAGCATTACGATTCTGGGTCACCTTCCAGAAGTTACGTCCCTGTACATAGGTAGAAATACCTGTTTGTCGCGCCTTTAAGCACAACATCCGTATGTTTTGTTGCTCTTTTAGCTGAGTTTCAAGCTGGTTATGGACATACATTTGTGCCGCGTTTAAGACAAAAGGTACGGATGTACCCTCTTTTGTTACGATTTTTAGGACATTTTTGGCGTACAAAGGAAAATTACCCTTAAATTTAGCCGCGACCTTTTCAATTTCCATTGCTGTTTACCACAGCCCGACACCACCAAATAAAATCATGGTCGTGCAAACTGTTTCTCATTAGGTTAATTCGCGCACAAACAAGGCGGATATTGCCTTCGACGTACCCTTTCTCTATATCAATTCGGTCTGGACTTGCAGACAATTCCGATTGCTCAGTGGTTACATGCATGGGTATCCCTGAAATAGCACAAATACCCCTTTGAGAGTCATGTAAAGCGATTAAATACTCAATGGATACCACGGCACCCGCATATTCTTTTTGCTTGTGGCGTTGCCTCATAGCGCTTAATCGACGCTGTAGAAAGCCCTCTACGCTTGAGTTTGTTCTGAGCTTATAATGCTCCTGCCTACAATCATTGCACTGCCTGTTCGTCTTACTAAAACAGGCTACTGGCTTTGCAATCCCGCAAGCGGAGCATGTGTAATCTCCAACTGCCATTCAGATTCCTTTGTCAGCCCCTCAAAGAGGCCAACTGCAATTCTACTTTGGCTAACAGCAAGTTTATCGCCCATCAAAGACGTACCAAGGCCAATACAACCATGTACATCTTTAGGGTAATTCGCCGCATGAATTAAAATATAAGTACGGTTTGGCACATCTTCTATCTGCCAAGTCTCACCAAACTTAGGAGACTTACGCCAGCCAGTCTGATACGTCCCCTCAGGGATGCAGGAGACGTTTGCCGCGTTATCTAACCAAGGACGCTCTATCGTATAAAAGCGCCGAGAATCGACTGTAATAACACCTAGAGTAGCCTCTGGGTGGTAGCAAAAACGCTCAAGACAAATCGTCTTCACGCGATGCCTCCTCATATTCAGTAAGCCATTCCGCGTTACTTTGGTTTTGCACTCTAATGGTCTCTTTTGTCTTTGCAAAAATTGCATCAAAGTTTTCAGAAAATTTAGCATGGTTTTCAGGACGCCTAAAATCTCCCTTCCCATATCGCGTTTCTCTGTGATTTGTCATTTACTTTCTCGCTGATAATTTTTTCTTTTTCTTTTTAAGATTGGCGATGGCTTCTTTGGCTTGTTTGTCAGTCATCGGCGCACTCATAGTTGGCGGTCTTCCACGTTTTGTTCCGTAAGTACCTTTTCCACTTGGCATAGCTATTTCCTCGATTTTGCGCCAGAACATTTCCAGCGCTTGCGTGATAAATTGTTTGGTGTGTTTGGATCGTTTTGCTTCTTCTTAGGTAAACCTTTCTTAATGCCTAAGCTTCTAGCGCAGTAAGCGTCTCCCGCAGACGTTCCAACTTTTACCCTACGGCTACCATCTTTGGCTTTACCAGCTTGCCCATAAGACACTTTCTTGCCGCTAGCGGTGACTTTTACTTTCGCCTTCCCTTTTGCTGGTGTCGCCATTTCAAAATTTTCCTTTGTATATTTTTTCGTTTGCTGTCCTATAACTACCGCCCCCCTAATCCACGAGGTGCAATTTGAAATCCTTAGCGATAGGTGACTCTTCAATCAAAAAGTAGATCGCTTCATCTATCTGATCAGATAAATAAAATGATTTTTCTTCAAACTTTAAAACCGTTACATGCGGAGCAATAAACTTGTCAAACATCTCTGCTTCCATATCAACGTATTCAACCGCTGATTTGTATGTCATTAATAGTTGATTCATTTATTGCTACTCCAAAAAAAAGGTTTTTAAATTTTTGCTCATTTTTCCTGATAGTCCCCCCATGGAACCACACTGTCGAACCGCGTCAGACTCAGATCGCTACCCCTCCCCCCCTACCTTTTATTACATGCGCGATGGCATCCGGATAGGTGGGCCATCACCTTAGTAGTGTAGTGGCTGGCTAGTGTAAGTCGCTGATATCCTTAGAGTTATCAACTAATAGCTCGTCCAAGTCGGGCTCATCCATGTCCAAGTCAGCCAAAAAAGCGCCATGATAGCTATGTATCTCCTTCTGCTCTGGGGCGAAGCCACCTACTACCTTGATCAGCAGTTCAAGGGCTCGCACTCTCGTTCCGGATTGGTCTGCATCGCGGCTCTCCGCTTCCAAAGACGCCACATAGGACGCCAACTTTGCCTCTGAATCATTCATTAACTCTGCTCTCTTCGACTCAATGGCCGTCTTTACACTAATATTTACTAACAGGCGAAATGCCTGCACGTTGGGATGCTTATAGCCTGCTCTCTCTGCGGCTTGGGTTGCGTTGCCAGTAGATAGATACTCCATAACAAAGCGTTCCTGCCTTAGGTTTACTGGCTTTACTGTTGTCTCTGTCTGTTTCATTTGTTTACTTCACCTTAGGGGAATCCGGTACTGGGGTGTTGATCCCTTTTTCCCGCGATTAAAAAATTTCAGCTAATCCTGCGATGACTGCGGCGAACACCACCCAAGCGCCACGCTCCACAATCATTGACTTACCCATTGTCTCAGCGATACGCGTCTCAACCGTCCTCTGCTGGTCCTCAAGCAGATCCAGACGCTGTTCATGGCGGTCAATGCGCTTATGACCACCGGTAAGGCGTTCGTCAATGCGAGCAAGGTGGGTGAGAGTAACGCTCACACTGTCCAGCTTCGCCTCGATTCGATCCAAGCGCTTCTCGAACACATCCACGTTTAACACTGCTCCAAAGCTATCATCTACCACGCCTTTAAACTGATTGATTTCATGGATTTATTGTACCTTAATGAAAAACTGCTTGCAAAATGGATATAGCATGGATTACACTCGCCTAACTGCTCGTTGAGCAAGAATTTAGACCACTGTATAGACATACAGTTAAGTCAGGCAAGCGAAAGCACTTCGGTGCGAGTAGAGAGCCACCGCAGACCACCGCGGCAGACGAAGACCACTGGTACGTGGGTGATGCCAGTCTAAAGAATTGACCTCCAGAGTTACTACTGATGTTGTGACGCCGGATTGATCGGGTACTCAAGCTCCCTGCATGCATAAGTACTGAGCCGATAGATACTAGTCTGGTTAAACCAAGGCAAGCGCGAAACACTCCCCGAAGAGTGAGGTAGCGACCTTGGGGCAAAAACCGAAACAACCTACTGGGTGGGCAACCTACCTTGGAAAGCGCAAGCGAGTACAGCCCAGTGAGTTGATTTGAGTATGTCCTGCATCCAGTAGGGCATACCAAAATCAATTGACCCTGAGGAGGGATGTTATGGCATATGTAACAGAGTTTGACGTAGGCGACACAGTCGTTCTTGAAGGTAATCGAATCAACGGATACGGTCACGAATGGACGTTAGTCGTTAGTTGGGTGGGCTGGGGCAACTGGGACAGTGAGTTCGAGGCGGCACCGGACATTGTATTCACCAACGGCTACTGTTTTTCTGGCGACACTCTCTACTCCAAAGCAAACGGAGGCAAGAGAGTAGGTCAGTTCTTTTATGGATTCATCAAGAAGTAAATACATCGAAGCCGTTGGCGACAGCGGTTTCTATTGTTTTTATTTAACTAAGCCTGAGGAGGCAACATTATGGAACTTCAAGTAGAGATAAAAAATAACTATGGCACCCAAGTGGTTTACCCAACATGCGAGATCGGCGAGACCTTTGCCCTGATCGCCGGAACCAAGACCTTAACTTACGAGACCAGACTTCTGATGAAGCGACTGGGTTATATCTTCCAAGCTAAAGTCGTGGGGGTGGAGCTATGAAACTTCTTAAATCCATTTTTGATTCAAAGTATACCGACTACGCATTGATCTGCTGGGTCGCCGTAACATGCATCTACATCATCATCACCAACATCTGAGTAACTACATCGAGCCCGCTTGAGGAGTGGGTTCTATTGTTTTTATTTAACTAAGCCTGAGGAGGCCACCATGTATAAAGAAATCTACCACGCAACTGTCGCGACAGACCCACACTACATCGGTAATGGGGAGGGCGGGCCGGTCTGGGGTGAGCGCTTTTATGTCCTTGTTGAGTTTAAGGATGGACGGCGCTTTGCATCCCAGTACGGAGAGATAAGCAAGGTACGACACAACCACGAAGAGTTTGGCTTTATGTTTCTCGATGTAGCGAAAGCTTCAAGAGGTAAGGTCATCGAGTGGCTGAGTTCTCTAAAATTATCTGCGTTCGACTACGCCGCAACACTTGAACAGCACTTTCGAGAGACTGACCCGTGCTATGGGTCTTCTGCATTTCAATCCAAGGAGGCAACTGAGGGAGCCTTTCTTGACCGATAAGTAAGCACATCGGAGCCACTGGCAACAGTGGTTCTCATTGTATTTATTTAAAGCCTGAGGAGGCACAACATGAACATATTAAGCATTCAAATTATCAAAGACTTACCAACCTACAGTGAGCAAGATTTAAGCATTCTTTTTGGTCGCTTAACCCTGAACATGTACGGCGCTGACGTTAGCAATGAGTGTGCAACTTTTGTATTCAATGAGCGTGATCGTCGCGATGCAATTGCACCAACCAAGTAAATCCATCGAAGCCGTTGGCAACAGCGGTTTCCATTGTATTTATTTAACCAGTCTGAGGAGACAACCATGCAAGTAAACACGAAATTAACACCAGACCAAAACAGTCCTGCCTATCAACTAGCACAGGCTATAGATGCACTTAGATCACGCATTGAAGACTATCAGGATGACCTGAGGCTCGAGTGGGAGAAAGACTTGGGTGACCTTAGCGAGCATTACCAGTGGAATGCTGAAGATGCGGCAGGCTTACTTGAGCAGGCAGTTGAGCTTATCGATCCTATGTTTAATGCCTATGAGTAATCGGCACTGGGGTGAAGATTCTTTTTCCCCGATTCAAAAAAAAGTAACTACATCAAGGCCACTTGAGGAGTGGTCTTTCTTGTATTTATTTAAAAGCCTGAGGAGGCAATCATGAAAACCATTTATGTTTCAAAAGAACGCACCACCGAACGCGAGGTAGCCGCCTACCTTCCAAGCAACTACCAGATAACTGATCAGTGTGACGATTACTATATTGTAACTGGCGAGGATCATCTGGGGTGGACTGTTAAAGGTTATGTCATCCCACGCTTACAAAGTGGGTGGATTCAAGTCCACGGTCTGTCTGAAGAGTAGCTGAGTGATTCTCAGCCGAAACACTGGTTCGCCAGTGTCACAGAAAATCACTTAGCCTGAGGAGGCAATGATATGTATTTATTTACACAAGATAGCAATATGGGATCAATGCGGATAGCCAGCCAAGCAAAGTCACTTAAAGCATGGGCTACCCAATTCCCTAGCACCGAAGAAGGCACTGAAATGCGAGTCTATGGAAGCCAGAAGAAGTTCAGGGAAGGCTTCGACTACACGCTGTATACGTTCACTGATGGCAAGCTGAAGAAGTCAAACGGTCAGCCCGTAGTTGAGCTTAGTCGAATGTTTTTTGATAATCGCCGCGATTGCCCACACTTTGATATGGGCTAGAAATCCAACTGATGAAGACTGGATTGTGACCAGTCGAAACACCCTTCGGGGTGTCTTGGAAAACTAAAGCCTGAGGAGGCACATTATGAGATATAAATTTAACGATGGCGGGAGAGCTGATGCCGGTTATAAAGGGCATGCAGGAGACTGCGTTCCCAGATCAATCATCATTGCTAACAACCTACCCTACAGGCAGGTTAGGGCTGATCTTGATGAGAAGGTCAAGGTTATGACGGGCGGATTGTGTTCATCAACACAAAATGGAACACCTTCCCCCGTAGCTCATGCATACCTGACAGACCTTGGTTGGGAGACAGTGCCAATGGTAGGAAGCTCGATTTCTGAGGTTCCAACTAGCGGCACTTTTATTGTGGCAATGAAAACCACAACTCACTGGACTTGCATCATTGACGGTGTAGTTCACGACACGTGGAAGTGTCACGTAACCAAACGAACCAAGGATAAACTTTCTAGGATCTATGGATACTATTGGCGAAATCCACACCGATTAGCGCCTATGCCAGTTTGGGGAGGTAAGTCGAAATGAGCAAATACCCAACGTGGGATATTGAGAAGTATCCATTTACTTGCGACTACATCCTGCAATTGCTTGAAGCCGATTACGAGCCGTCCGAGGTGTACTGGGCGGTGTCGAGGTACTTTCTGCTCAACAACAATACTGATAGACAGTCGCTAGCCAATAAAATAGCTGTACTTAAAACATGCAATGTTATGGCAGGGATGCCTATACCAACCGATTCCAACTGATGAAGACTGGATTGTGACCAGTCGAAACGCCGAGAGGCGTCTTGGAAAACTACGCCTGAGGAGGCTTATTATGTTTGCACAACAAAAGATCCACCCTTTCCTAAAATATGCGTGGGAAATTCTTTTTTTAGAAAATATCTCCAACCCTAAACTTATTGCACGTTGGAGGGCTGACGCCAAAAAGTATCAGCGCGATGACTCGCTTGAGTGCAGGGCTGACCTAAAAGCAACCATCAAAAGCTTACAGCAAGACGGTAAGCTTGCAGTGTATCACTGGTCAAGAGATTGTGATCAGTGCGAGGGCGACAGCATGCGCTTAATCCCTGCCACAGTATTTTCTTACTTGAACTGGGAAGAGCGAATGCACGATCAAGCTGAAGGGCCGTGCCGCACTAAGCCAGTCAGCTTTGATGATTACAACAGCTTTGAGGCAAGCTTTAGAGATCACCGAGCCGAGCAATATAACTACTAATCCAACTGATGAGTTCCTGAGATCGTTCCTCAGGCGAAACGCACTTCGGTGCGTCTTGGAAAACTACGACCTGAGGAGGTCTTTTATGAGTTATTTTATAGCAAGTGCCGATGATCACCCCTACCCTTTCGCTCACGCCGCATTCCAGTGTGTGCAGAAGCTTGGGGACTTTTCTAGCATCGAACGAGATGGTGACTCCATGGTTGTATTCAAATCTTTCGAGAAGTTTGAGCGAAACCAGCCCCACGCTTTTTATGTGGTGCAAGACGGAGTGTTGAAACGCAATAAGTACCGTACTGCCATGTACCAGATACGGGAGATGTTTAGATGAAAACAAATATCTCAGTTGAACTATCCGATGCGGAGCGCAACGTGATCGCCAATTTACTGAAGGGCAAAGAGACCAAGTCTATGGTCACGCGATCTGAACTCAGCGAAATGGTGCAAGGTTTTGTGCAGGGTATCTTAGGATATGAGCCTACAACGACAGCCGCAAAGGTTGTCAAAATAGGATTCTCTCCGATCAATATCAGCGCAAAGCTTCAGCAGTCACTAGACAATCACGGATACCACGAAAGTCACCCGTCTCGACTAGGTTACGTCAGAGGATGGAATGCAGTTGGTAAGTGACAGATCTGAGCAAGACCTGAGGAAAGTATAGTCATGGATGACCACTGCCCAGATCCGTCACTCACATCATAACACCGGAGTTACTTATGCTTAATGCTATTTTTGGAATTATTATCTGTGGTATATTCTTCGTCTTATGTTCAGGCGCGTGGCTAATATTCATGGACAAGCAAAATGAATGGAACGAACGAAACAAGTAATCACCACGAAGCCATCTACGGATGGTTTCTTAGTGTTAACTTTGACACTATTAAAATCCTGAGGAGGATAAATTATGAAAAATCAAATAGATTCTTTAAGCTTCACTACTGAATACATCGATATGACGCCGACATGGGAAGAGACCGCAGTGATGTTGGTCGCGATCATGGAAGGCAATGGCGATACCGCATGGGCTAGAAGTGAAATCTTCCGAATGGGCAAGATGATTGACAAGCTAACTGCGGTCGAGCCTGAGGAGGATACATTATGAGTACTATTGCACCGATCCATGACCAAGTGATCTCAATGCTTGCCGAGATGGATAAAGCTAAAAGCGTAGACAAGTTTCACGCCATCTACCTCAACTACTTAAACCTTTATCGCAATGAGTATCCAAAAGCATACCGGACACTCACTATGGAATATTTGCTGAAAAAGGAGGTGGCATTATGAAATCAATTACCAGCGATGGCGAAGATTATGATCTCGATGTGCAGGGTGCGATAGCTATACTTGAGTACGCGGCAAGGCAATACTGCCAAGATCATCTTGACGGCGATATTAGGCACTTATATACACGCAAAGAGATATTAGATTCTCTTGCCCTTTTAAAGATGGGTAATTTAACTCGCGGGTTAAATATGGCATGAGTAACCACCACGAAGCTACCCACGGGTAGTTTCTTAGTGTTTATTTTGAACACTTAACTAAATCCTGAGGAGGATACATTATGAGTACTGCCAAAACTGATTATGAGTTTTATGGTATCAAGTGCATTGTTGAAGCGAATGGATACATGGAAGGACGCAGGGAGTGGGCTGGTTGGACGCTCCCTGAAAATGGCATAACTTATTACGAGCGAACAAAGAAAGAGATGCTTGCCAATATGGAAGCAGAGTGCCAAATGTTAGCCGCCGATGAGGGCAGAGAGGACTCGCTAGATCCCCGATACAACGGCGAACTGCCTTAGAGTAATCACCACGAAGCTACCCAAGGGTAGTTTCTTAGTGTTTATTTTTGAACACTTAACCAAATCCTGAGGAGGATACATTATGAGTAATTTAACTTTTAACCCACGACTGCCGGAACATTGCAATATGGATGATCGTGTCTGCGTCAACATTCTAGTTGATGAGCTACTGTCTCGTGGCAAGGCTATCAGAGTCTACGATGGTGAGGAGTGGGTGCAAGCTTCAACCACAGACAAAACTAAAGTTCTAGAAAGTCTCGCGCACACTGGTGAGGATATCATTAGAACTGATGAAGGTAGCTTTTATCTGATCTACAACAATGGCAGTGAAGGTGAGCCCCTGATCCTGATCTCAGATTACACCGACAGTGTGTTTAATCGAGAGGTCTACGAGGCTATTGAAAAGAAAATAGAGGAGGTAGCGTGAACAATCCTGAATTAATGGCTCTGATCAAGGAGCATAAACTAAGCAGTAACGACATCGCAGAAATGCTTGAAGTATCGCCTAACACTGTCATCAATTGGCGGCGGCACGGTGATCCAAAGCATGCAAGAAAGATGAGCCGGTCTAACCTCAAACTCTTGAAGTTAAGTCTAGGCGTCTAGCCCCTTCGGGGGCAATCAATCAAGGGGAAAATAAAATGGCAGGAATAGGCAAAAACACTTCACAAGATGCAAAACGTCACGGTCACACTGGCAACCGTAAAAATCACCAAGTAATTTACAGACCTAGTGCCGAAGAGCGTTTGGAAATGGCAGAATTTGGTTGTACCGATGTAGACAGTTACACAGAATCACCATCTCTTACTTGCAGTAAAGCGTTTGGATTAGCTGAAAGATTGGAAAAAATGCAATACGAAGTTTCAATAAAAACAATTTAATCTAACCGCCCCTTCGGGGGCTGTTTTTTTTGGTCTAGATTATTTAAACCGATACTCCATTAGCACCTTCCATAAACTCTCGATATCTAGCAGATCATGATGTTTCATGACAAGCCTAGGCCCATAGCCAAAGTCCTTTTGGAAATGTGAACCCCCAAACTTCTTACGACTAATCCATCCATTGACTCGCATCACCTCAGGGTCACCTGTCTTCCCAACCAAAACGGCAATCTTGGATTTAAACTTATCCATGTTGTCGAAGATCAGGTTGCCAAACTCTGCATTGTTAAACTTCACATCGATGCTCACCCCCTCAAACCAAAGGTCAACACCCCCATCACTCACTACGTTGACGGTAGGCGTCTCTACGCCCAGCAATCGGGCAACAGCGAACTCTGCCTTAAAGCCGTAGATGTTTGCCTCTACCCTGCTCTGTCGGTCGTTCTCAAGCCTTGGTTTGAAGCCCTGCATCTCGCATAGCTTTACCGTATCGGCTCCCATGATTTCTGAGCTATGAACGTCCTGCTTACTTAGCTTTATTAGCATTATTCCAGATCACCTTTACGCCGTGCATGATGAATTGTTTTGTGTGTATCGGATCTGCAATCTCAGGTATTGAATTGATTGCCTCTCTCCGTTCTTCCTTAGTCTTGAGCCCTACTATCTGGCTTGGTAGGTAATAGATTAGAGTGGCTCTTGCTAGTGCGTGGAAGTCTTTGTGCATGCTTCCCTCTATAGCTTTTAGGCACAGGGGGTATTGGATTTTTTCCGCCGCCAATTTTACAAGAGCCCTGAACTTGTCTGGCTTCATCTAATTAGTATTTCCATGCTGGTTTGCCGTAATAATGATTGACCTGACCGTTTTGTCGGTCTTTTTGATCTTTAGTCATGTGACCAATCCACATGTGTTTACCCGCTCTTTCCCCACCGTCACTTGCCGAAATTTGTTTTATTTTGCCCCCACCCTGCAAGAAAGCCTCAACGTCTTGGCTCATCTGAACTTTACTGATACTGGGTGGATTAGGTTGGCTTTGGCGTAAGTAATAAGAACCTCGTCTAGGCATTTGAAAACTCCAACATCTCGCGCATCAACATAATCCCAGTTGCACAGTCCACAGTGGCAGTCGCGTTTTGATGCTCATCACCCATGATGTCGCTGATCCTGAACACAAATCTCATCGGTTGTCGGTCATACTTATAAATAAGCAATGGAACGTGAGTATCCCCTGCGGAGGTGAGGGTTTGTTGCCACCACTCAGGCTTGAACCATGAGCCCTTGGCGTAGCGCTTGGCCTCAATCATTATGTTGTTGAACTCAATGTCAGCCTTACCGGCGATCTGATATTGATCTAGGTTGCGTTTAAGATGATCAGCACACTCACCAAACTCATCTTGAAATAGTTTAATAAGCTCACGCTCAAAAGCATGGCCTTTTGCTCTTCCGTTAATCATGTATTCCCTCTCCCTCGGTTATGTTCATATGGAGTTGAATCAACTGGTTTTATTTCTTCACTAATTCCTGCATCCAAGCAACACTGAAGTGCGTCTTGTGCAGTGTCTTGAAATTCACCACGGTAAATCTCTTGATTGTCAACGTCGCGAATGATTGGCAAGAAGCCATAACCAGCGACACATCTAATAATAAAATCAGTCATTTCGAGGGTCATCCCCCATGCTAAATCGGTTGTACCAAATGGACTTCATCTTGTCCTGCTCTGACGAGTTTCCTTCTTTAGATCCATTTCGCCACTGGTACTTAAAGGATGTTATTTCAGCCCACTCCTCAACTCTCTGCTTACCGTAGAGCTGTATCATGATGTCGATGCATTCAGCGCCGGTTGCATGCGTGTAGTGAGATGGCGAATAGACGTTCTCCTCCCGTAGATTTTCGGGATGCTCTTTTCGCTCAATTGCTGGGGCCGATTTTCTCACCCGATTCCAGTCTTCGGGTGTTGCTGTATTAATCCCCCCCGATGTTATCTCTAAGCCACTCTCGAAGATCCTGCTCTTTGCCGTACCGCCCAACAAACTTTGCTTTTGATGGGTGTCTTGATGTGAATCTTTCATTGTCTTCTCCTGCCCTGTGGTGCAAGTAGCACAACGGGATTGAATTGAAGTGAGCTTCAGGTTTTGTCTTGCCGTCGATGTGATGAATTTCTGCTGGGGACGTCACTCCCAAGAATTTCTTACACACCACGCACCCGAAATCAGATATGGCGGACATCCACCTTTTTTCTTCAGCGGTGGGCGTCCTCCCTTTCATTGTGTCTCGGCGTCTTCGTTATTAAAGTTGTCAAAAATAGGGTGATCCGCTGGCCGGTGAAAAATTTTATCAATTTCCATGTCAAATATTTGATCAACCCGAACATCAAAATACTTCGCTATTTTTAAAACCGATACGAAGTTCGGGGACTTTGTATGCCCATTTAAAAACCTATTGATGGTTGGTTGTGCCACACCAGTCTGTCTAGCTAAGTGACTCTGGCTTACGTCTTTGTTAAACATTAATGTTCTTAACGATTCATTTTTCATTTTTAGTTCCTATGAGTTATAAATTCTGTGTTTTTCGAGGCGTTGATTCGCCATGTTGCTTTGCCATTGTTTAAATTCCATTTCTGCCGCTATTAATTCCGTTTTGGCTAAGGCCAACAATCCCTTCGCTGTCCCGCGATCACATCGCGCTTGGTACACCGTAATATCTTCATCAGCCGCTCTTATCTGAGCCGCATTTGTTTTAGCTCCGGTATTTAGCTCTGCTTTGACCATTGTCATAGCAACAATTTTCTTTTCATCAGCGTCAGCCCGACCTAATGCCGCTTCTGCTTTGTAGATGGCTTTACCAGCCTCTCTAACTGCGTTTGCAAACTGCTCCTGATCGTCCATTAGCTTTCCTTTGAGTAATTAATGTAATATTTTGGCTTGGAACCTTTTCTTTCTTTAAACTGCATGCAACCTGAGTCGAACTCAAAACCAACCTTTCCTTCCCACTGGCCGTTTCGGTTTTTGAGAACCTCAAGGTATGAGTCCCACTGTTTGGTATATTTTTCATCCGGCTCCTCACCTAACATCTCTGCCTGAGCAAGCATTTCAATTTTCTTTTTATTTTTGAAAATCATAACGACGCCGTCACTCAAATCTGTGACCGAGCCCGACCCCTTAATGTCGTACTTGTTTGGAGCCAAGTATTCGTTCTCACCCTTCCGGACATGGGTGACTAGAAAAATGGTGACGGGAAAAGCCATCTTGAAATTAACTAACTGCTCAATGAATTTTTGCTGACCTTCGTAATCGTCTTGGCGAACCATGTTAGTTAGGGAGTCAATGACGAACATATTGATGCCGTAACGTCGGTAGGCGTACTCAAAGCAATCCATTAAATCTTTTGGTTTTGGGGTCAGCTTATCGACAAAGAGCCAAAGGTTAGGTGCCAGCCAGTCAAGAATTGCCTTGCGGTAAGGCTTCGGAGGTGTTCCTACACCAGCGGCTTGTCTCATCATCCTGCCGAGGGTTGCTCTCGCAGGCATCTCCATTGAAGCGATTAACACCTTCTGATCTTGCTCGACGGCATTCAGAGCCATCTGCCCTAAAATTAAAGACTTTCCGTGGCCGTTAATTCCACCAACCAACCATAGTTCATGGGGCCGGAACCGAAGATCCTCTTCATCAAGCTTTGCCCAGCCTGAACCGAATCCCGCAGTGTCTTCCTCAATACTAAAGAACTGATCAAGATCATCTTCAAACTCGATCACTGATCTAAGCGTTGACGGATCTTTCCACACCGCCTCATCGTAAGCACACTTCAGCACAAACTCAGCATGTTCATACGCCGCGTTTGGGCTCTCACCACTCATCAAAAGCTCATTGATATCTTTGGTCGGTAGATTAATCCGGAAACAGCGATCACCTAAACGACTCATAATTTCTGCGGCGGCTAACTCACCCTGCTCATCCATATCGGTAGCTATCAAGATGCGCTCGAATCGGGCAAGGTTCTCGTACTCAGCCTCAATCCATTTAGTTTGCTTTGCCCCTTTGCCTCCGCCCATTGGCACTGAAAGGGCTGGAAATCCAAGCTCACTACAAGCAATGGCATCCCATTCGCCCTCGGTAATCCAGACTTCCCTAGCATCAGCCGGTAGTGCATGCCAGCCAAACAAGATTGGCTTTAAGTCTTTTTGTGTGGACGGATTTCCATCGTGATCCATTGGCTTGGTCTTAATGAATACAAGCTCGCCAGAGGGATCGTGAAAAGGGAATACAACATCCTTACCGCCTCTCGCATCAGTTTCATAGATCTTGTATCGGAAACATATCTCCCCTACATCCTTGAAGCCTCTCTTCTCCATGTATCCGTGAAGAATATTACTGTTGTCTTGCTCTGGAAGCTTAGGTTTGGAGTAGGTTTTATTTTTTACGCCGCTGAATTTTTTTGCCGGTGCGCCATCTCGTATGTTAAATCGCTTCTTGGCGTAGTCCATAGCCTCTGTCAGTGAGATTCCCTTTGCATGCTGGATAAGATCGAGCATGTCTCCGCCCTCTCCCGTTGCAAAGTCCATGTATTTACCAGCTTGCTCACCATGCAGATAGATCGACATTGAGCGGCCCTTCTCGCCATCAATCGATCCAACTTTGTAGCACCCTGACTCAATCTTTCCGTCTGGATAAAGCTCTTGGCAGATTCCGGAGGCATGATCACCAAGCTTTTTAGATAGTTCGCGGATATCAATCATTTGACTGCACCAAGCAAGTCATCTTTGCGAGATATGTTTTGAAACTTATGAAGCGTTTGCCACGACGGATCTCCAATCGTGTGCCATTGCCTGCTGACCGCAAAGCTAACAACCTCATCGATATCAAATTTAGCCTTAACAAAAAGCTCAAAGTCTTTAGTCTGCCGAGTGACTGTTGAAGCCGCTGGCTGTTTGCCTCTTGATCGCTTGATCTTGTAGTCCCACCACTGAGTCCAAGCCGCTGTACTAACGCCCGAAGGTTTAATATCAAAAACAGACGCTTTCTTTCTTAATAGTATTTCTTTCTCTATCTTTATACTTAGCTCTTCAATAACAACATGTGGGTTATCAAGATGTGGGTTATCAAGATCTGGGTTACCCACTATCTGGTCAGGTGTGTCATAAACCTCCCAGTCCCACCCAAGAAGCTGACCTTCGAGATTGCGAGTGATGTGGCGCTTAAGGTATCCAGCTTTCTCAAGCTCCTTCGACACTTTCGTCACCTTGTTCGGGCTCATTTTGAAATGGCCGGACAGTTGCTTATTCGTGACCTTCCAGTCAGCTCGGTGCGACAGCAAATAAACTAAGACGCCTACACTCTCTGCGCTGAGAAGATCAGACCTTCGCTCAGACGCTTTGTTTTTACCGCGCAAAAGCGCATTCGGGATTGTTGTAAAAGTTTCTTTTGGGTATGATGCTCGGCGAAAAATCATCTAAATTCCTTGTAGGTGGTATATCAGCCATCTTAGGGTGGCATTTCCATTTAAGATATCATTATTCATATATTAATACAAATTATTAACAGTTAAGTGATCTATTTTTATAATTAAAATCTATTGACATAAATATCCTTGCACTTTATGTTAATTAATATAGAATATGCACCAGCTAATGACTATATCGTTATTTAGCATTAACTCATTTTAGTCGCGAGCAAGGCGCGGACATGGAGCGAAGATATGAACAGCAAACGTAAATTAGACGAGTTTGATAGTAGCGAGAGAGCTTTAGTGGTTAACGAAGCTCTCGATAAGGCTGGCGTCATAAGTTGGGGCCGAGCAACAACTATTGCCAATGAAGTTTCAGTATCTCACGCAACGGCAAGCGGGTGGCTTTTAGGCTCTTTACCGAGAGATTCTAAAGCTCTGCTTAGATTTTCAGATAAGTATGATATTGATATTCATCATTGGATTAACGGTACGCCGCGTAGCGACGGTTTAAGCGCAGAGAAGATCGAAAGACTGGCGCTAATTCTAAAAAGCTACGAGGCAGACAGTAACGTCATTTTAACGCCGTCACAATTTTCAAAGCTACTAGTTATGCTTTATCAGGAAGAAGACAAGACTGAATTTTTATTAAATAACGTAAAGCTTTTTTTGGTTTGACGCCTATTTTTAAATCAGTTGCTAAATAAAAAGATCAAGAGTAGTGTAAAGACTGCTATTCAATATTGACTAACATTAGGGGCGATCAATGATTGTTAAAATGATAAATTACTACTGGGCTCTGGTGTCACACACTGGCAGATTCCAGACAATACAAATGCTGTGGTTTACGAATCACGATGTACCCCCAGCAGAAGAAAAGAGGGCTGACCATGGAAAAAGATAAGAGCACCATGGTTGATATTGATCAGTTCTTCAGTATTAAGGACGGTTCCTTTGTTCCTTATGTAAGACCTACGGATAAGCCCAAGGTGGAGAGTAAAGGACGCACACTAACTATGCTGGAGGCCATTAAAGACGTTGAGGACTTCTACAACAGACACCACGGCAAGATCAGCATTTCACACGACAGAATGTTAAGGAAGCACGGCCTTGCTAAAACCTCTAACATTGTTCCGTTGAGTAAGAAGTAATAAATTTAATGATATTTACATCATTTAATTGTTTTTGATGTTTTAGATGGGTATAATCTAGTCTTCTAACTTATTTAAGTGACGAGACATGGAAAAGATTACCCGATCTGATATCTGGAACACCCTTTCACAAATCGACGTTACTGAGTTCTGCACTGAAACAGAACTTAGTGACGACAAAACTATCCGTTATCTCCCGCTCATGAAAGCCCACGAAATTATGATGGGTAAGTTTCCTGAGTACTCTTGGGAATTTTCTGAAGATCCTGCTGGCCGAGAAGTACATTACTTTGATGATGGATCGGCTGAAGTCAGATGCCGAATGACCATTGGCACCCATACAAATATTACTTACCTTCCCGTTCACCTATTTGGTGAAGCTGTGATCGCACCCAATGCAATGCAAATACATGTGGCTAAACAGCGAGCAAGAGTGAAAGCGCTGGGTGAGTTTGGGTTGGGCTACAAAATGTGGCTTGGCGGCGTTCCTGCTCCGAAGATGCGTGAAGACGTAGTGGCTGAAACCGCTAAAGAAGCTGAAGTTGCTGATATCGTCTCGCAAGTTGAAGCGCTATGGGTCACTACAAAGATTACTGAAGCTAATAACAAGTCCGCCGGAATGAAAATTTATAGGCGCTACTTGGGCGGTCTGGACAATCGAGGCTGGGATGATCACGACGAGCACCGTTGGGAGAACCTTTGTAAGGCTAAGGGTTGGAGTGCTAGCAAGTGAGCCTAGCTATCCAAGGCAGTCCTGAGTGGCATGCCGCCAGAGCTGGAAAGATCAAGGGATCTGTTTGTGCCGCTTACGAAGGCAAGCACAAGTACATGAAGCCTGCTGATTTGGTAAGGCAGGAAGTAAGAGCTCTATCAGGTGCGCCCAGTGAATTTACTATGGTTCCGGCAGTCGCTCACGGTTCTAATATGGAACAGTATGCTCGCGTCTTTCTTGAGAAGCTTCAGGGTTACACTGTCGAAGAGACTGGTCTTGTCGTTCATCCTAAGCATGACTTTCTAGCCGCCAGCCCTGATGGGCTCATAGGTCTTGACGGTTGTGCAGAGTTCAAGGCGCCGTATCCCAAATACACCAAGACTCCCTACTCCGTTTACGACAAGCCAATGTATTTGATGCAAGTCTATATGCAGATGGAAGTTCTAGATGTCGATTGGTGTGACTTTTTGTGCTATCTAGCAACCTCTCCTACGTCTGAGCCTCGGTACATTCTTGAGAGGGTAGAGCGCAAAGAAGACTTCCTAACTGAGCTGTTATCGCGCAAGTACTTACCTCAGGCGGATAAGGGAACGATCTCTCGACTCGATCTTTATCACGCGTGGTATAGGCATATCCAGTCTCAGTTTGAGCATGAAGAGTCTCGGTTAGAGCATTGCGCTTCACTAAAGAAAGATGACTTCGATACCGTGACTAACGATGAAGACCTTAACAACTTATCAAAAGTTCAAGGCAGAATCCTAATGATTAAAGGCCGCATATCGGAGGAGCTTAAAGCTCTCGATGTGCTTGGTAAGTCATCGGATGACCTTAAAAAAATAATCGGGGAAAAATACGAATCCTCTGTGAGCAATGGTCAGACGCTCATAAAAATCATTACAAAGAATCCGCCAATTGACTACAAGGGAGCCTTTGAGTTCCTCGGTGGTGAAGAGGCTGTGTTAGAAAAAGACGCTCAGATGGAATCCTTTAGGAGAACCACAGGCGCTAAACAAATTTCAATTAGGCATGGAGAAGTTGTATGAGTAATACAAATACGTTTGAAGTTCACGCAGGAAATGGTCGGCTGTACAAGCTGACACCAGACAAGATTCAGAAAGAGAAGGAGCGTTTAAGAGTGCTTCGCGAAGAAAAGGGTCAAGCATGGGCGACTGATGACAAATGTCATGACTACGACGGCTTTATGCAGATCGGACAATCTTATATCAACTGGTTGCAGGAAGGCTTGAACCAAGCTGGAAATGAAACTATGCGGATGAACTGGAAAGGTAAGGCGGTCAAAACTGACAATGGTTATGTCCTCCAAATCAAAGACAGCTGGATTGGTAACGGCATGATGGATCTCAAGCAGTTCACTGAATCCGGTGGCAATGTAAATACTCCTGCCTCTACCCCCGTATCTCACTCTGCACCGCAAAAGACAGCGGCTGTAGTGGAAGACTTTCTTGACGATGATCTGCCATTTTAGATCGAAGCCATCACCAACATTAGTCTGAGGAGACAATATGGGAAATAAACAATGGCTTTACGACTTACCCGAAGTGTTGACTCGATTTTATACGGCGGTGAAAACCTTAACCCCGTCAATTTGGAGGGCTCCTTCGATCACCGGCTTTGGGTGCGAAGGGTCAGGGACCACCGTGGAAATCAGGACGCTCTCGTTAATATCACATCGAAAGAAGGTGTTAGCGAGCATTTGATGAAGTCTGGTGACGAAGGGATCTGGCTTGCAAATGACATCAATATCTCGATGGTCGGTGTCCAGAACTTCTTTATGAAGGCAAAACAATACTGCGAGGCTTGTGGGCGTGGTGATGTTGTAAACGAAAAGATGGTTCCACAAGCACAACTGGCGGTCTCTGCACCGCGTAAATACGAGATTATTCGCCACGACGCGAGGAAGAAATCATGAGCAATGAAGAGAATCAAGTGATAACTGTTGACAACCTTTCTTACAATATTTCAGATCTGTCTGACACCTGTAGGGAGAAGCTTGCCGCAACTCAGCAAACCAACCAAGCTATTGGGTTGCTGGTAGCACTGATCAACGCGGCTAAAACTGGCAATGATGAGATCTTTAAAGAAGCCGTAAAGCTTTTGCCTGAGCCAATTTCCCAAGAAGAAGTTGAAGGTGAGTTAGCTCACTAAGATCCCCTCGACCAAGGCAAACTCCTCAGTGCCTTTATTGCAAGCTTGGTTCACTTGTGGTCACGACGAACCCCTAATCACACACGGAGAAGATGATGAAAATTGAAAAAAATATACCTATGCCAACTCCCCTAAACACAAAAAAGGATAAATATGCGTGGGTCGATGGTGTAGAAAACGGGGACTCTGTTCTATTTACAAATCAAACTGAGGCCGTTGCCGCTGTTAGCGCAATCCTTGCCCGCAACAAATCCAACTCTCGAAGACACCTTCCGAACATTAGATGCGCGAGACGCACACTATCGACGGTTGAGCATCGCGTCTGGTTTTTTAAATGACTACCTATAACGCTCATCGCGGGACAGTATCAGAGATGCTTTCCTCTAATCCTAGACACTCAATACCGTGGTCTACAACCCTTAAAACAATTGATGGTGAGCGAGTGTGTGTGCTTGACGTAGAGGCTGGGGTTGATGATGTTTATACCGTGCTCTGCCTCGTCGATTACGGTAATGAAGTTGGTTCAGACTGGTATACACCAGAGGGAGAATACACCAAAGGAGTGCCGTCAGGAAATTCGTTAATACCTATCTAAAGGTAATTTTATTATCCATTTGCGTTTTCCTCACCTATACTGAAAACGCTCTGGGTAGAAAGTACAAGGAGCAGTATTATGAGTAGACAACTTAGCTTTAAAGATGTGGCGATTAGGTATTTAAACAAGCCGACCAAAAAATTAGGTCGAGTAAAGCACGATAATGCCTTTTCAACGCTTGAATGGATGTATGAAAAAAGACCCTCAAAGATATTGATTGCGGGTCGCAATAACCCAGTACCGTATGGCCGCAAGAATCGAGAACATAGCCATACTGTTGTTTCTTGGGATGAAATGTCGGGAAGATTTGCAGACTTAGCCATGAGCGACATCGGTAATATAGATGTTGAGGACATGGAAACAGATTTACGGAATGGTAGGGGTCTTAGTAACGCAGGGATTAATACCTATTTAGTTTATCTTCGAGCCGTTTGTAACTTCGCCCGTGAAAAGCTTGATGTTTCTTTTGTCAAGTTCCCTAAAATAGAAACACTGCCAACAAAAGGGCGAGAATATTATTTGACCCCCGAAATAGCAAAGGGGTGGATTAAGTTCTTAGATCCACTACGGGCAGACATGGTGAAGTTTGGCTTGGCAACAGGCCAGCGTAAGGCAAATATAGTTGGCTTGAAGTGGAGTTCTATCAGTAAGGATTTAACCCGAATGGAAATCATTGATAGAGAGACTAAAAACGGAGACTCTCACCTTATTCAGTTAAATAAGATGGCAGTTGAGGTTTTAGAAAAGCGTATCAAAGATCGGGGGTTGTTGCTAAAGGAGCATCCACGGTTAGGTGATATTGAGTACGTCTTTGTGCAGGATGATAGGCAACATCTTGGTCAGCCAATGACTGGAACATCTATGACTGGTGATATGTGGGTTCGCAGTATCAGAATGTACAACAACAACATGAGATACCGCGCCAAGAGAGACCATCGGGCTGTAGATAGGGACAAGTTAATACCGGAAGGCAAATTACTCTTCCACACGTTAAGGCACAGCTTTGCAACATGGCTGAATCAGGCCGGAACAGACCTCGATGATATTGCAATGGTCGGTGGTTGGAAGAGCCTTGATGCGTGTAGACGGTATGTTAAGAAGAGTGAAGATAGGGCTAGGGAAGTTGGCTCCAGAATAGAACATCTATTTTAGAGCACTACACTAGCCAATTCACAAAATAGAGATTTAAAAGGTGCTCCGCAAACAACACTAGGAGTGTAGTGCTTTGAGGGTCTATAACATGTTGTTTTATAAAGGAAAAAAAGTTGGTCGGGACGAGAGGATTTGAACCTCCGACCACTACACCCCCAGTTTAATGGGGTCTGTTTCCTTATAAATCAATGACTTACGAAAACTTTCTACCCAGAATTGTTTTTTCGGGCCACTACACTAGTCGGAACTTTATCCCCCTAGTGTAGTGTCTTCGTTTAACCTCCCTTTCATACCCTAAGTGCATGATTTACATGACTAAAAAGCATTATACACCTCCGCTGTAATCCTTATAATACCGATTCTTCCCACCCTTTCTTTGAGGCTTTTTCTATGGTCGTTGTGTGTATTTGTGTCGTTTTTGCCCTGCTCTGTGTAGCTAAACAAGATTTACTTTAAGGGATTAGAGTTTAGGTAGTCCATTGCCGACCAAAGATCCTCCACTTCTCTTTTCAAAGAAGATAACTTTCCGTTCACATCTCCGACTGATTTTGTAATGACTTCAGCTTGAGCGACAGTACCTTTCATGGCCTCGATATCCTTTTCCAGATCGTTGACACTGTCATCAATCAGCAACAGCTTTTGTTGTTGCTCGATGATCGTCTGAAGATTGACGCCTAAGGCCGCTAATTTACCCTGTAGCTGGCTTACGTCATTATCGGCTAGCTCTTGCTCGATGAGCTTAATCGCGCTTAGAAGCTCCTGCTTATCGGTTATAGCCTGTTCTTCAATATGCGTTATGGTCGGTATTGACCGAGACTCTACCGCCTCCAGTCGAGCATATAGACTGCTTGCCGTCCAAACGCCACCGCCAAGAGTGGTTGCTAAACTAAACAAGATGGCAATATAAACGCCCTTAAACGATTGACCGCCAATCTTTAGTTCTGTTTCTTCTAAGCTCATGTGCCATCACCTTCGTCACAGTTCTCGCCGTTCATGAAGCACGACCAGCCCAATGCCGTGGGACTTGTAGTGTAAAATTGACTATCATATCCGGTCGCTAGTATCGCGGCTTCAGACGCATAGATATCCAGACCGAAATCACCCTGCCCATTTAAGTAAATACTGCTGACAGTGTCGCTGTTAGCCCATGCCATTTCTACAGCTTGGTTGGTTGAGCTATAAGTAAATGCGTTATCTTCGACGCGGGTGTTGTTCTCTTGCGCTCCTGCCATCAAATATTCTAGTGCTTCGGGGTTTCCCGCCACCGCGAGAAATGCGCCAGCGGCTGAAGCATGCTCTTCGATGTCTGAGAGCGAAGAATTATATTGGTCTGCATCGTCCTGACTAATTGACATGTCATTGTTCGCCACGTACTCCTGAACTTCCGCCTGTGTATCTGGATCATCAGCCCCTTCAGCAATCTCGGCCACCTCCGCTACTGACAGCATGTCAACAACTACGGACGTAAAATCTTCGATAGCGTCCTCCATTTGCTCAATCTCATTGTCAGCTTGCTGGTTGGCGTAATCCTGTGCCGATCCATAGGGCATGTAATTCACCATGCCTGTCAGTGCCGCGTTGTAATTTGCTACTTGCTGGTCGGAGATGTAGTAGTTGCCAGAAAGCTGACCGGAAGATATTCCCATGCCAGTTTGTGCCGCATTTATATTGCCGCCGACAAACATAATCCCGCTATTGATTTGATCAACGATAGCACTAGAAGTCGCTATTAAAGTATCAAGCTCACTTGATTGAGCGCCTGAACATATCGCTAACAGAGTCGGTAGAACTGTCTTCCTCGCCATTTTTTTCATTGTCTTCCCCTATGCCTAAAATTCTGTTGTACCAAATTTGCGTGTCGCTATATTTTGGTGTTGGTTCAAACTTCGACCAAGTTGCTCTTCTTGTGACTTTTATCTCACCGTAATCTGGAATATATAAATCCGGTTTTGTTTTCATTAGCAGAAAGGCTCGCTTCCCCACCACTAACCTACCTCGATCACTCACTGGACATGGAGTTGCTGATAACATCATTGCTCTAAATGTCTCTACAGATCCGATACATAAGCGAGAGATCGCCGCCACTTTCATGCCAAGGTCAGAAAGCAATTTACTGTCTCTCCGGCGGTTACAGTCTAAGTCCTTTTCGTATGACCCATTTGTATAACCTATCAGTCCTGTCTGGATACTGCGCCCACTTCCTTGCAGGCACGTTTCCATTCCGTTACTCATGTAGCTAGGTGCTATGGCACTGCCAACAGGCATTGACGAGCTACTTCCGGCTCCGTTGTATGTGTTAGAAACTGAGTCATCCTTGCTGTTATTGTTTGAGCTAACAACCGATCCAACAGTGTTGGTATTGAGAGACCCGTCCTGAACATTATCGGAGTCTGTATCACCCATCGGCTCTGTTTCTTGACCTGTACAAACAGAGCAAAAAGCGAACAATAAGAAACCTTTTATGATTATCTTCATGCTAGCCTTTTGCTTTCTTTACGGCCTTTCTGTAAGCCTTGTTGAATAAGTCAAAGATTAAGTGTTCACTTTCCTCTAGCCCATCAAGTATCTGTTTTCTCTTTTCCTCTCCTAAGGCGCCAGCTCCATAGTTTTGTTTCTCGACAAGCTTCCGGCTTCTTCTAATGTTTGTGAGATCCTTGTGGGCTATGTCATAAAGATTAGGGACATCTTTCTCGTGCAAGACAGGCATTTCCTCTCCCGCTTGAGTTGTAAAAAAAGGATTGAACCTTTTAATAAGATCTGCTTTTTCTTGCGGATCAGTTGTCTGGATAAGCTGTGTCTTGATCTGCCTGACTTCTTCCCAGTTATCGTAGTACTCAAAACGATCCGCATACTCAGAAGGCCTTTTAAAGAATGTACTTATAATAGGCATGTCCTGCTTTCTTACTTCCTCATCCGCCGCCATTAGTCCCATAACATCACCAGACTGACTAACTGATCTTCCAAGACCGCCAAAGAAATAACTATAGGCATACTGCATCCGGTCAGGACTAAACCAGATAAGGCCATCTTCAAACTCATCACCACCTGTCGCGTCATTCATGAACTTGGCGATTTCTTTAAAGTTCTTACCTGTACCTCTTTTTGCTACATAAGCTTGTGATCGCTTTACAAATAAAGGATTCTGTTCAACCGCAATATCGCTACCAAAGAAGTCTTTATTTGCCACTAAGTCTAGGTGCAACTCAAGCAGATCAGGATAAAACCCTCTCATCTTTTCTGCCCAGTTATCTCCCGCTGACGGAGTGATTGGAACAAAGTTAAGTAGAATATTATCGAACAAGTTAACTGCCACATCCTTAACTTCAGTTACTCCCATAGCAAGCTCTGTTCCATAACGCCCTATGTTTGTAAAAAAGTTGTATCCGTAAGGTGCAGGGAGAGCAAAGCCTTCCTCGCCATCAAGACCCATAATTAATAGGGATCTGTTTTTAGCATGCTCTGGAAGATCCTCGTACTTTTTATCACCGTCATCATCATCTTCAGAATTTAAAATATTCATGAGAGCAAGACTCGCCCCTAAGGCAACCAACCCAGACGCAGTTTTTTGAGCGGTAGTAAATCTTTTGCCGCTACTTCCATCATTGCCTAATGCTTGCATGATGTTTACGTTGCCTTGAACTGCCGCATTAAAGAATAAGTAAAGGGCATTTACCGTTGCCGAGTCCTCACCCTTACGATTAAAGTTAACGGTTAAATCTTTTGCCAAGGTTGCCGCGTCTTCTCTGGGCGCTCCGGCCTTCCTTGCCTCAATATAAGAAGACAGTCTGACCGAGTTCTCCATAGTCGTATTAAAGTCTTCAACAAACTTTAAAAGAGATCGTATCGCCTCTCTTGTATATCCTTTTTTGAGCTTAGATTTAAGAATGCGTAACTGTTCCGTTTGGTCTCTAACCAACATAAGACCAGTCTGCGCCCCATCATCATGAAACTCTTGAGTGTACTGGTCTATTTCATTACCTTCTCTGATAGGCTTTTCTCTGTAATACCTGTAAAGGGATCGCATTGAAGGAAGATAAGCTTTAGCCATAGCTCCGACAATATTTTTGCCCTGAGTTCGGCTACCCTTTTTATCCATCTCTGACAAGCCATACATAAGCGCTGTTTGCACATCTCGTATCGGGTTAACCAGCCCCCATGACGGGTTATAGTTGATAAGCATGTTTCTGCGGAACGTCTGGAATCTAGTAGCAAAGGTTAAAAGCTTGCCGATACTTTCATTCGATCGACTTAGAAGCGGCACACTCATGTTTTGTAGCGAGTGATTTAGGCTGTCGCTTTTAAAGTAGATAAAGAAAGTCTGCCCACCCTTCTTAACCTCTACATACTTAGGGTCACCATTGGGTCTTCTATCACGGGACATAGACTTCAAGTCCTGCATCGTGAGAGGATCTGACTCCATTGGAGGACGGAACTTGTTGTTGTATATTACATAGGAGTCGCTAGTACCTAGATTGCTTAATAGGTCTAAAAGAGTTTGGGCTGTTTCATTTTTTCTCGCCCGAATAATTTTTTTCTGGACATCCTCAATAGCTGTTAGCAAAGGATTTACAGGCAGTGTCTTTCGCCCTTTAGCCTTCATGCTTTCACTACCTACTATAGAGAAACCTCTAGACGCTGATCCACGAACATATGAATCACCATTCTCTTCAGCGGCAAAGCCTTTTAGGGGAACATAAAACTTAAACGTATCCTCCCAGTCTGCTTTTGATACTTCATCAAGCAGTCCAGCCTTGACCATCCTGTCACGCTGGAACTGAAGCATCTCATATACCTTAGACGCTATCTCTTCCATTTGACCCTTGGTGCCTTCTCTCTCCGCAGTGTTCAATACACTTTGCGCTTCGCCATTAGTCATTCCAGATCCGCTATCTTCAAACTTAAACGGCATGGTTTCGTATAGGCTTAACCTTTCCTGTTGCGTTGCAATAGCAACAGTGTGATCGACCTCAACATCATCCTCTAGTTTCTGGATTTCTTTTTTAGTTCGAGCAATATTTTTTTCACGTTGCGCCTTCTCTTTTTCAAAGACGTTAGCGTTGCGCTCTTGAGCATGCTTCGCTAAAAGATAGACGCCTATAGACTCCGGATCAATTCCGCTCTTGTGGATTAAGTCACCAATAACATCTACATAAGTTTTATGGAACTCATTTAAATCATCTTGCACCTTGCCGTGTGAAAGGTTCTCTTGATCTCTCGGTGACATGCTGGCAGGGATTCGCCCAACCTCAAGATAGTCTGCCGCCTGATCCTCAAATTGCTTTAAATCATCGTATCGATCAGACAAGCTTCTAACTGTTGGATTTCTTCCCTTATTGAATCTTCGCCTCAGATCAGACTGACCGTCGATTTCATCTTTAAAGGAGAACTGAGAAGTCGAAGGAGATCCATCGTCAAGAGTATTATTCTTGGCATTGTTCTGTTTATTTTTTATAAACGAAACGTCCTCAACATCTCTGTCAACTAGAGAAGCAAGACCTTCTTCATAGGTGTCAACGTAGTAGCCATCTGCGTTCCCGTATTCATCAAAGTACGAAGGGTCGTGTCTTAAGAAAACAAGATCAGGCTCGCCATTATTGTATCCCTTGAAAGTCTTCTTATCCCAATCGTCCTTCGCTTGACTATCGTCCCACTTTAGCCTTGAAACCACCCTCATTCCTAAATCTTGATAAATGCTAGGCAGTACAGTGTCAAACGCATCACCCGTTCTGGCGCCGTTCTCAATAGCCAGAGACATCAAGGCGTAGGTTACATTTTTGTTTGTTTTGCCGTCACTAAATAGTGAAGTCATGTATTCACCATCAGAAGCCATTCCAGCAGTTCCGTCTTCGGTGATAATTAAATCCATGCCTTGATATTTTTCGGGAGAATGAACGTCAACAGCCGCACCGAACTTAGACGCGTCCTTAGAGGACTGAATGCGTGAAGCAAACAGTTCTGCTGATTCTTTAGAGGGTGCTAGCTCGAAAATGTTACCGTTGTAGCTGTCCGAAAGTCCCAAGTCTTTCTTGGCTTGAGGTGTTAGTGTTCGCTTATAAGCTGGAAGTGATTTGCCGTCTACGAGTACTTGAGTTCTTCGACTAGGTCTTTCTCCGAAGCGTCTGGAAATCTCCGTTTCATTCTGGCTACCAGATGCGTCAGATGATTTGGGACTACGAAGTCTGTCGTAGATTCGCTTGCGTCTGAAGCCATTGGGATCGTTACTTGCAATAGCTCCTTCAGCACTGTATTCGTCTGCAAGCGCCTTTCTTTTTGCGTAAGATTCGATGAGGCCGTCGAGCTTTTGCCTGTTGACTTGATCTGATTCATACCAAGGTATTCCTTTGTCAAAATCGCTAACTTTAAAGTTGTTATCCACTATACCATTTTTTGGTTTGGGGATCTCTTTTTTAAACTCAATCCACTTGCTTAGATCAAACTTAAAGAAGGTGCCATTAGAGTTAGGGTATACATAGTATGAATCTCCTGCCTCATCTCTTGCATATATAGCAGAGTAGGCATACGTGTTCATCTTTCCTTCTGGCGCACCTAAGAGCGCGTAAGGAGACGTCTTACCTTTAATGTCGTTCTCTAGACCTATCATTGTGGGGTGTGCCACAACCTGTCCAGAATCTCTGACCCAGCTTTCCCAGTGGTACCGACCTACTGACGCATCTGCTGGACGCCCTAGGCTGGTGTACAAGTCTTTAACTTTTGATTTTAAAGCATTCTCTATAGCCTCATATCGAGCCGCGCCACGTAATGCGCCAAACTCATCAGCGATATCGTCATAGATATTTTTGCCGTAACGGTCTGAATCCCACATGGAGTTAAGCTGTATTCGGTCAAGAATGACAACGTCATCTCGCCCTATCATTAGCTGGGCAAAAGAGAATACCTTGTTATCTATCCCAGAACCTTGAACCATGGCTTGGAATTGACGCCTAACTTCTGCTGTGGAAACTGATCGATCAGCCATAAGATCATGGAGCCGCTGTAGCTTGGAAACTCCAGCATCGTCTAGACCCGACATCTTCATCATCAATGCGCCGAAGTCATTGGCGTTTGATGTACCCGACCTTCCAAACGAGCCTTGTGGAATAGACTCTTGAACATAATCTCTCCACTCCGCAATGTCTGCGTTGTAGGTTTTTTCCACCATGTGCTTAGGTTTTTTCTTGGTCTTAGGCACTTCTACCATTCGGGTAGCAGTCTTGTCAGTAAACGATCCTGTCAGCGCCTTCTCTATAAGATTTGTAACGGCAGTGCTGTCTGTAAGTAAATCAACAAACCCTGCCTCTTGTGCGCTGGCTGTAAGCATTCTGGACATTAAGCCCCAAAGTAAAAGCTTACCTGTGGCTTCTGAGTCAGCCGCACCCGACTCATAGAGAGCGCCCATTCTCTTAGCTGTAGCCAGACCTCTGTCAGCCGCTTCGAGTTGCTGGGGTGTTAGGGTTGAATGCTTTTTGGCCCAAAGCTTTGGATTATTGACTAGCTTTATAAGCCCATAAGGGGGTGCAATCGTTGTATTGCTTCCAGTGAGCTCTCGCTCAAAAGCACTCCATGACTCTGGACTATCCAGTGCATTAGGGTGATTGGATACGATTGTATCCACCATAGCCAAGTTCTTTTCTGCGTCTGTTTTAGCTGTAAGAGATTTAACCGGAACAAGCTTCTTACTTGGAATCTCTCCTTCGGATTTCTCTAAAAGGTACTCTGCGCCCTTCTTGATAAAAGAAGGATCATCGAGATCACCATCCATCAAATCTTGGAACCGCCCCTCTTCTTCAATAATCTTGACAGTCTCTGGATTAACAATGAAGTCACCATCCATCTCAAAGATATCTTCCGCTTCTTTGGGAGTACCGAAGAAGTCTGGTTCACTGTCTAGTAACTTCTCTACTAAATTATCAAACTGGTTGTCATCAAGTTTCTTAAACTTCTTGCGTAAGTCAGTAAGCTTTAGCTTGCCCTCTGGGCTATCTACGATTAGATCGTAACCCTTACTGTAGGTATCTGAACCAACTTCAGCATCTAAAGGGGTGTTAAAAGAATTTTTTCCCGCCGCAAATAATTTTTCACGGTGATCAATGATTGCCTGAATAGACTCTTTTTTGGTCGTGCCAAGATCAGCATCAGCAACCTTGCCGTCAATAGACTGATAATAAACATCGTCATCGCCGGAGTCCCTGCCTTCGCTTGTATCTTCATCAAAGTAGACTTGATAGCGGTCACCGTCAGCAAAAGTGACGGTCAGTGTTCCAGTGTCTTCCCAGTTCTCCGCCTTCTTGAAGGTAGGCTTCTTGTCAGATAACTTTATCGTTACAGGGGTATCTTCAATAGGCTTAGACTGCCGACTGGCTTGCTTTTGCTTGTAGCTTGAATTGTCTTTAGGTACACCCTTACCGTCATTAAGGTCTCTGCCTGAGTTATCATTCTCCTCATTGATATCTCTTAGATCCTTACTGCCAGAATAGTAACCCTCACTATATATAGATCCTCCAGACTTTGCGTTATCGTCTAGGTTGTAGCTTACACCGTTTGTATTTTGGTAGCCGTCCCTAAAGCCCCTGACAAAGTTCTTTCTTTCATCTTCCGTATAATAAGTATTTTTTAACACCCCGCGCTGTGCTCTGGTGTACTGACGATTACCTTCCTGCGTTTGCTCAGAAAGAGTGTACTTCTTTACGTTAGGCTCTTGTACCGCTGGTCGTTGACGTTGCCCAGTCTTCTTTTGGGCCTGTCCCTCCACTGTGGAATCGGTTCGCCCAACTCCAGTGCTTCCTTCGCCATCTGATCCAGTACCGGCAACGGGTGCGCTCTCGACGCTTCCGGACTCTGGCGATGCCCGAACTTGTCCTCGTAAGCCTGTAGATTCGGTGGTGTTTGGATCGCTGGGACTACTCGTTCCTTCACTTTGTACCTCCGGTACATTGTTTGTTTTGAGATTACTGTCTCTTATGCCTTTAATGAAATTATACGCTAAAGGAGACTGCTCTTGTAGCAACTTAGGATTGGAGTGAAACATTGCACCAAGCTGTGCGAAAACTTCCTGCCTGTATGATTTAACTAAACCCTCGTTCGGTTTATCTAGATCATTAATTTCTTTGTTTAGGTCGTTAAAAGGATAATCAAACCTTTTTCCTAACTCTGTTCGGTTCTCCCAGTTTGTAAAGATCTCATCCATAACATCGCCCATGACAACAGTAGGCTGGTCACGTTCAGATACAATGGTTATTCCAAATTGAGGGTCTTTATCGCTTAGGCCCATAGAGTAATCTGCGGCATGGTAGACTTCGTGAGTCATGCTCCACGCCAACTCGCTTAGTTGTTTTGGATCGCTAACAGCTCCAGACACTAAGCTTGAATTAAAAGAGATCCCACGGCTCTTGTTTCCTGTTAAGGCTGGAACATCAAGCTCTGATTCTTTGTGTACATACACGCCTGTTACAGAATCTAAGAATGACCTAGGAACACCGCTCGCGGACAAGTCAGCAACAACACCAGCCACAACGTCAGTAGCCTCTTGTGCATTTTCGCCAAAAGATTCATCGATTGTAGGCAAGCTCTTGCCACTTTTCTTGTCATTAGTTTCTATTTTTAGGAAGTCGTTTCTGTCAAATATTCTATCAACGTCATCAACATCAATTGCCTCGACCACAACGTCGGTATTATTTGGATCTAATGCCTCTGGGGTAGTTGCCGCAACCGATAGCTCTACAAGCTGATCAGTAACTGGCTTGGCTGGATCTGAGAGCTGTCCTTCAAAATTATGATACTCATAAAGCGTACCGGATTCCGTACTGCTTGCGGGAACAGATCGCTCACCAAACGCTGGAGCTGAATCAAAGTCAGTAACAATATCAGCTTGAGGGGCTTGAGGAGACTCAGGTGATGGTGGTAAAGAGTCTTCGGCAAACATAGGCTGTTGGGGCGCTTCTATAACAGGTGCGCTCTCAGGCAAAACTGCATCTGGCTCAGTACCTTCAGGTATGTCTTGAGGCACGTTTATGTCTGATCCATCGTAATCTGTCAGCTCGGATAATCCAGCTTCCTGCCTTTGTTCTGGCGTAAGAGGTTCGTTTTCAGCAAGGAAACCAGCGTCACCCTCTACATCTAAAGGTCTAGGGGGTAAAGGTACACCCGCTTGAGTGTAGTCCTCTGGAGTATACGGCTGATTTGTTTCTGGGTTTAATGCGCCATTGCCATCCCATACTGTAGCTTTCTTTCCGCTGACTGGATCGAACGGAGCTGGGCCTCCAGTAAGGCTTTTGGCCTTATTGCGGTGCTCATTAAAGATCCGAAGAATTTCCTGCCTCTGGCTCGGATTATTGCTTGATTCTGTTCTTGTCTGGTTAGCTTGATCATCAAACTTAGGGTTGCTGTAATCTCCCCGCGCACCCTTGACTGCAACCGTGCCAGCGCCGGTGGTTACACCCATTAAAGCGCCGACAGCAAGAGTGTTAACCATCCTTGAGCGAGCTTCTGGATCCATTAAATAGTTAGCATACTCTTGAGCTTCATTTTCAGAAAAGTTGTTATTAACATAGGTGACTGCGGAATCATCCACTATAAGCTGTAACCCTTCAGTTACCGCATTGATGCCCATAATATCTCTAACATCTATAAGCGCTGAAGTTACCCAAGGTGGCTTCGTAGCGAGGTCTCCCGCTATAAATTCACCAAATTCTTTTGCCTTGCCTTTAGGGAAAATGGACGAGAACACTTTCATGAAGGGAGCGGCTTCTAGGCCACCGGAAATAATCCCGACCCCCAAAGCTGTTAAGGGAGCCTCGACACCAGTCTCTTCAAGGATTCTCGCAAATGAACCGCCAGCCGATTGCTGTCCAGTATATGCGGCGGCACCCACCATTGAGCCCCTGAATGCCGCTTTCCCAACCGCATCTGCCGCTTCTTTTTCCGCGAACATTCTAGCAATGTAGTCAGCCGCATCTTTTTCTATACCAGCTTGCACGATATCTTGCGCCTGATCATTGGCTTTACTTTTAATACCTTCCTTGACAACCTTTTTAGTCACAGCTCCGCCGATGCCGCCGGATACAACTGCCATCCCAATGTCCGGTAAGAAACGGCCTACAGTGTGAGCTGTCCACTTGCCAAAATCATCAAGAGATTCAATATCTTCAATCTTTTCTATATCACCAGCATACTGCTTGGATTCATCCATATTGCGCTGATAAATCTCCATGCCAGAATCAACCCACTCATCATTACCTATGGAAGACCCGACAAGAGCCTTAACGCCGCCCCCAAGACCTTGGGCTTCATCAACTGCCATATTTAACCCGCGAGTGAAATTACCCATCTCAGGTTCAGGTTCTGGAGTAGCTGGAGGTAAATCGGCAGTCGGGGTTGCTATGGTTTCCCCATACAAATTAGCCCAATACTCTTCTTCTTTAAATGTTTTTGCGCTTTTTAACGGCATACGGAACCCTAATTAGATGCGTTGTTTTAAAGAAACTGGTGTTACTTATTTAGCTCCGTAACCACTTTACAGGAAGCCTTTTGCTTTAAGCTCAGCAATTAATGCGTCTGGGTTTGCTGGCTGGTCGCCGTCAAAGTGAGCATTTAAACTAGAGATCAATTGAGGACTCCACTGGTCTTCACTGATAATCTGACCAAGGGTCTTCCCACTGTCATCAAATTTAGCGGCTTTTACTGCGACTTCTGTTTCTGCCAGCCATCTTTCAACTTCTGCTTGTCTTGGCTCCTCTTGAGCACCAAATAAAAGTCTTTCTTCAACGCGGTTTTTCATTGCCGCCATTTCGGGTTCAGATAGCTGTTGATCTCTTGTCAAACTTGAATCTACACCCCCGAACAAGCTTCCTGTATTTGATCCGTTTTGAATTGCCTTACGATTAGATTCAACAATTTTAGTTACTTCTGCTTGAAAATTTTGGACGCCGTTGTCGCCCTTGTCATTACCGTACTTGGTTAATATTCTGGCTTGTTTAACTAAGGGCTTTATTGCTGGCCCAACATTTTGTATAAAGTGAGCCGCCCCAGCTACTCCTGACATTACGTCGTCAACATTAAGCTGTATGTTGTCGCTGTCTATATATGAGCGGCTTTCGGTTAGCGGAGGGAAGTAGAATTGTCTATCAGTTGGGTCTTCAGAATTAACTACCTCAACAAAAAGCTGGCCCCCTACCTTCCCTTTAGAAACAGTAGCGCTGTGAATGCCCTGCCCTACAATTTTGTAGTTTCCATTCTGCAAAGCTACCGGTGCATTCTTGAATGTTCGGTCAACGGTTCTGCCTATTGCGGCAGAGGAATCTATATTAAGAGCTGTTGTAAAAGCCCTCTTGATTGAAGGGGACATTAATGGGTCTAGTCCCGCCGCTGAATCCTGAAGGAATGTTCCAATCTCCTGTGTTCCCCTTTGATGAACGTCAGCGGATAGGGTTCCAAAGTTAAATATTCCTGTCCCTTTATTTTCTTGGTATTTTTTTTCGACATCTAAAAGAATTTGATTGTCATATAGACCGTTTGAGTTCTGAGAGTACTTGTAAACAGAATCTACATTAGTTGCGGACTGAAAGCGCTTTTGTTGACCTTCACTTACCGAGGTCTCTTGATTTGTTTTTCCTGTCGCCGCAACGGATGATGCTGTGGCGGCTTCTTGAGAGGCAATATCAGCTATAAGCTTCTTGGATTCCGGAGAATTAGGATCATTTAACCTATCTGACTTTGTTTGAGCTGTCGTAGCACTGATATTAGCGGTTTCAGCTTGAGTCTTTTGAATCCCTAACTGCCCCAACCTATATTCCGCGTCAGCTCCAGCATTAATATTTTTAATCCTTAGGTCTTCAGCACGGTAAGCCGCTGTTGACTCACGGTCTTCTTCAGCCGCACCAAAGTTTCTATCAGCGTTGGACTGGGCATTCTCCAGTTGAGTTTTTTTAAGTTCGCGATCCTTAACGTCGCTAACGAGCCCATAGCCAGTTCTAAAACCGTCTGTAAATCCAGTCATGATATATACCTAGTCAAATAATTTGTTAAGTAGAAAAGCAACGCCTAAACCAATTGCTACTGGTGCCGCAATCGCACCTAAGGTAGCCGCTGTTCCTCCGGCTCCTGCCGTTCCTGCCACCGCCGTGGTGGTCGTGGTGGCTCCAGCCGCTCCAACCGCCTCTACTCCTGCGGCTACATTAGAAATAGCTCCACCTACCTCTGCGCCAGCTAATGCACCTTCAGCAACAGCTACTCCACCCTCTATACCCTGCAAAGCAGTACCGACGTTGTTTATAGCTCCACCTACTTCCGCTCCCGCACCAGCGGCTTTGGCAATTTGTATACCCTCAACGCCACCCTGTAACCCTTGGACTGCTGTGCCTACACTATTGACGGCTCCACCTACCTCTCCACCAGCCATAGCGGCTTCAGAGATGCCTATGCTTTTTTCCGCACCTGTTACAGTCTGGGTTGCCAGCTTGCTCCCAGTGGCGGCTTTTGTTGCGGCTAGATTCTTGAGTCCAACTTGTGCGCCGATACCAGCACCCAGTCCCAGAGTAGAGTTTTGTGCGGCAGTCTTTTGAGCTTCAATAGCTAGCCGCTGTTGCTCTTCAACTGAATCAGCTCTAGCGACTGCGGCCAAACCTCTATTTGCAATGTCTAGCTGTCGTCTTCCTACACCTATCATTGTCATTGTCCTGTGCTCCTAGCTTTTTGAGAGATGCCAGACATAGACCCAGACAGTATGCTGTTCCTTCTATCGGTATCTCTTAGCCTCGTATCATTAAGACCGCCAACAAGACCGCCTACGGCTGTAGTGCTGTTAGCAATGTTTGATGTACCTGTGAGTCCCATTCGACCCATTGATCTATTTTGCTGTCCCTGAACATTAGCAACTGCGCCTAGCGATGAGCTTCTTGTTCTTGCTAGATCGTCACCTAAGCTTTTAGTGCCGGTGGCGGTGATTTGTCCCGCCAGAAAATTTTCTACCGGCGCAAAACGCTGGTTGTAATCTTTGGTCTGCGCTCTGATTAGATCTGCGTAGAGATCATCGCCACCATTGTCGCCGTACCCTGCGGAAGTACTTAATCCTGAGTATGGATTGTTTGGATCATATGACTGACCGTAACTTCCCATCCCGTAGAATCGTGAAACAGCATCTGCGCTATCCCCGCCCAGCATGTTTATATAGTTATCCATCGGCATTTGACTCATTAGCCTCCCCCTCCAAGCCCGTAACTTCCATAAGCCATTCCGGCACCCGTGCCTGCAATTGATTGGAGACTACTAGATCGGGCAAAATCAGACTTCGCTTGAGCACCTGATCGATCAAGACCGGCTTGAAGCCTATTTATGTTTCCGTCCACAGCATTAGTTTGAAGTCCTTGGCCCATATTGATTACATTCCCAAGACCTTGGTATGCCGCATCGGTGTAGTCTAGTCCTGCACCAGCACCAGCAAGACCCATGCCTCTGGCCTGAGCTTCTCTAAGAGCTGAAGATTCTTTCTTTACACGGCCAGATGTAGGATCAAGACCCATATTAAATTGAGATGATTGCATGTCACCAAGACCCTGCTCGTACATCGAGGAGGTTTGGTTTTGTGCCATCGCCATTGCATTCTCTGAAGCGTTAGGATCAAACATATTCATCGTGTCCTGAATGAACATATTCTCCAACGGGACAAAAGTCTGCCCGTAACGCTGTAAAGCATTTGCCGCCTGTTCTGCTAGAGCTTTTTTGCTTTCTAGCTCTTCTGGCCCATCACCACCACCACCCATAAATCACCTATAACTTTTTGTTCATAACGGCCCAATTCAGGTGATAACCACTAGCTTGAGCAAGCGACCATAACCCTTCATGGGGAGATAAAAATTCTATTTGTTTATGCCCTGTGTTTCGGGCAAGGGTTTCAAGTTCTTCGCCGTAGGTAGCAAGACTATTTTCAACAGGATCGTAGGCGATCCAGATGAGTAGCTTTGCGGCTTGTTGGAATGGAATCCTAACCGACTGGAGAATAATAAAACCAGTAGTCGTCCGTGCGGTGTCCATAAGAATATGAGCCTCTCCGCGTACACATTCAGCGTATACGTCTTCAAGTCTCCAGTCGGCAGAGGTATCTTTTGATACGTGTTCTAGACCAACCTTTACCGTGTCCCAGACCTCTCTAATATCGACAAAATCTAATGGCACTCGGTACTCCTATCATACTTTAAAATCAAGTGAATTAACAAAAAAACATTAACCTTTAGGGTTAGCGTCTTTGATGTCTTTTATGTGGTTGAAAAACAAGCCAGTACTATCAAAGTTTCCGTCATTTATATCGTGCCAGATCATGTCTAATTGATCCGCAAGGCCACCGTAAGCGCCTTGTCTTGCTTGAATCCACGTAAGATTTGCCGAGCCTTCTACCCTGCCAATAACGGCTTGAATCGCCTCAACAAATTCATACACTCTGTGCTGTGTTCTGTAGTTTTCGACCTCTCCAGTTTCAATGAGTGGATACCATCCATCACCGTCACCAGCTACACCTTGCGGCCCATACAATATTTTGCTGTTATCGGAATCCCACTTCACAAATAGATTCATTAATGAACCCCCATCAATACGCCAGAAACTTCATGCATGTAGTCAGTCGCTGAGGAGCTGTCTGGGTCACTAATTCCTTCGGAGCCCGTTCTGACTACTGTGATTTTTAAGTCAACGGTTCCAGTCGTTGCATTACCTAGTGAACCACTAATTGCAAATTGCCCATAAAGGCTTGTGTTTGATTTGAATCGCGTCTCACCGACCAGTTGGTAGGCTGTACTGACTGCTACACCTACTGAGTCAGTAGTATGGAACGCTGTGCCCGTTGTTAAACTGTATGAAACCCATGTGTTACCGGTGGACGAATCATAATTTACATTTGTCGCCGTGTGAGATTTGCCCGTTGATGAAAGCACAGAACCAGCACCCATTAGGCCAGTTTTGTTTCCTTCAAAGTAAGTGACATATGTAGAGTAATACTGAGACGTTGATATGGGCGCACCTAGAGACCCAGAACCTCCAGTGCTATCTTTCATGTACATTCTAAATCTATAGGTCTTTTGTATCGTTGAGTCGTACCATCCAGTAACTGTCGCAAAAGGAGTATGACCTTCAGTTAAGTGAGTGGTTGCCGGTAGCTGTGTTTCAATTACGGTAACGACTCCTCCTCCGGAAGATGAAGAAAGGCTTCTAAATAAAATAGGATTAGTCTGCCTAAACGGCAGGATCGTTGTAACGTCGCCAAGTAACTTGTTTGCATACACCGTGGTGCCGGACATGATGTTAGCGCTTATCGTATTACCCGTAAGCTTGTTAACATTTACATCCCCCAGCACTAAGGTGGGGACTCCGTTTATTATCTGCGATGTCAGTGATGATCCGTCAATATTTAAGAGCGAGGTGTCAATGCTTCCGGTAGGGCCAATTCTGTTAGCACTTAGCTGGCCTGTGACATGCGCCGTATCGATAGTGGCTGTGCCTATCTGAGCTGTAGTAATAGACCCGTTCGCAATAAACGCTGTATCAATATAGACTCCCGCTGGAACGGCTACCTGACCATTATCCGCTGAGGGTGCCTGATAAGCTGTGTACACAAAAGGAACTGTGGCTGAAGCAGGACTGTTGGGATTCGATAATGCACTGCCATTTGGATCCATAATTGCGAACTTGTTCGCATTAACAATAAACGCTGATGTGGTTTGACCCTCGTCGTTTTCTGTGGTCGATAAACCAAACCCGCTAATGGCACCATTACCTGTATCAATCTTAACGGCATACTGTGCGGTTAAACCTGTGGTCTCATTAGCCACAATGTCTTGAGTTGTAGCAATAGATCCGGTTAGTCCTCCAGTCCCGTCCGTACCCGCAATTGTTACCTGTAACTGCTCTAACTTGTTTGCGGCGGCTGTTTGACCTGTAGGTGACCCAAATACTGCGGCATTAATATTTTCTGCAAAGTCTGCCGACGCCAGAACAACATCGTTATCAGGATCTCCGCCTGTCCACACCGCCGCAGAAAGCTGGGATAAACGTGATGCGTTACTTGTTCCGTCAGGAAAAACCTCGTTCTTGACGATGTCATGTTGAGCCGAAGTTGCAAGTAGCACTGTCCCAGTCGTGTCTGCATCTGTATAGATCGACGCGGCCATACGGTCTACTTTAGTGACTAAAGCATTATCACCTGACACTACAGCGGTTAAGTCCGAAAGAAGCTGGGCTGATGCTAGCTTTTCCGTACCATCAGTATTGTAAACCGCCGCCTGAAGGCCATCTATTCTTGAGGCTGAAGCATTGCCAGTCCCTATGACTTCAGTTTCAAGTATCTCAAAAGCATCCGCATCAGCAAGTTTTGTGGTTCCGTCGGCCTTGTAGACCGTAGCATTTAACGCTGTTATGGATTCTTGTATGCTGGCAACTAAACCCGTAGCCCCGTCAGCATTTCCATCCGCATCATAAATAACATCAACTGAGCTTTGTAGTGTGGTAAACGCAGATCCGGTTGCAAGCCTTGCAGTACCATTAGCGTTGAAGACCTCCGACTTTAAAGACGTAATATCACCTTGAAGAGTTTTAACCTGAGTGACTGCGCTGGCGTCATTTGGGTCGTAAATGGCCTCAACTGCCTGTATTATTCCAGATGTTGCCGCAGTAGTTGCCAGTTTGACTGAGCCGTCTGCATTGAATACTTCACCATTTAGAGTTGAAACGTCTGCTTGAACTGACTTAACTACACTGGCATTTGTCCCGTCGTAAATTGCGCTAACAGAATTACTAACGCTTGTTAAGGCTGAACCTGTGGCTAATCTTGCAGATCCATCAGCCTTAAATACTTCTCCCTCAAGTGAAGTGATATCGGTCTGAACTGACTTAACTACACTGGCATTAGTGCCATCATAAATAGCACTAACAGAGTTGCTAACGCCTGTTAAGGCAGAGCCTGTGGCTAATCTTGCAGATCCGTCAGCGCTGAATACCTCGCCTTCCAGTGCGGTGATATCGGTCTGAACTGTCTTGACAACGCTGGCATTAGTGCCGTCGTAAATGGCTGTAACTGAATTAGTTAGGCCGCTTAAAGCCGTTCCTGTCGCAAGTTTAGCCGAGCCGTCTGCATTAAATACTTCACCTTCCAGTGCCGTAACATCTGTCTGCACCGACTTAACCACGCTGGCATTAGTACCATCGTAAATGGCTGTAACTGAATTAGTTACCCCCGTAACTGCCGCTCCTGTAGCCAATCTTGCAGAGCCATTAGCATTGAAAACCTGACCCTCTAGAGCGGTCACGTCAGTCTGTACGCTCGATATGGAATTACCTTGAGTCGTAACCGTTCCAGTTAAGGTCGAAAGAGCTGAAGACGTTGCCAGCTCTAAGTTTCCTGAAGCGTCATAAACCGAGTTATTAAGAGCTGTAACCGAAGCGGATATTGAGGTTATTGAATTACCTTGGACAACCACTGTAGCGTCAAGAACCCCTAAGGCGCTAGCTGTTGCAAGTTTAGCAGTGCCATCACCATTAAATACTTGAGCGTTTAAACTTGTAATGTCTACTTCGTTTGATGCTATCCGAGGGTCTTGCAGGCTAAGCCATGCAGTGCCGTTATAAAAATACGGCTTCATATTATCGTCGGTATCATACCATCTAGAGTTTGTCGCTATGGTTCCGGTAGGTGCTGTCGTTTGGACGTAAACGCTAGACACACCCGTTGTTAAATCCGACACGCTGGCTTGTAAATTACTTACTGAGGTATTCAGCGCCGTAACGCCTGACTGCAAGGTTGAAACGCCACTATCAATGCCGCCAATCCGTGTAATAAGGTTATCCCCAGTGTAGCTGGAGGCGTATCCCGTGTAGGCGTCTAGCGCCGTGATGCTTCCTGATAGTGAGGGAATAAGTGCTATAGATGTTGTAAGTGCTGTACCCAACTGGCTTGATGTAATTTGGTTGGACAGAAGAGCTAACATGAACGGAATGTCAATTTGAGTCTGACCTAAAGTGCCTGTAGAGCTATTAAATGGCCCAGCTATGCCGTTCAGGTTGACGGCCCTAACCCAATAATAGAATGTTGCGCCACCGCCGACTGAGTCTGAATATATCCCGTTAAAGCCTGATTTAGTTCCGATTACAGTGGCGCTAGATATTTCGTCAGATGTATGCCGGAAAACCTCAAATTGAGAATGGCCCGTGTACAGTTCCATATTCCATGTAAGCAAAATGTTCTGGAAAGCCCCGTTCGCCGCAAGGCTTGTTGGAGCCGGTGGGACGGTAAGGTCAGGGTATTGGGTTGCGTTTCTGATGATGTCTGCGCTATCTCCTGAATAGAAGCTCGCACCAGCCGACAGCGTTACAATTCCAGATTCGAGCAAATCTCTTACAGTTATAGCTCGGTCAAGCGGATCTCCACGGTTACCCGCAAGAACGTCTAAATTCTCCTTCATACTTTCCGCAAAGCGCTTATCTTGACCAGCCCACTTTGGGGGGACTTGCATGTTTCCAGATGATCTTTTAGGCACCTATTTCCTCCGCACTCTCGTATATACAGACCTCATTAACGGGGACGCTACCAGTAAGCTCAAACTCAAACTCATTAGCCTTATACCCTGAAGGTAATCTAAAGACGCTACTACTTGTCACTGTTTGGGTGTGCTTTAGTACGCCATCGGCATATAGCTTAAATACAGGGTTAGGGGAATAAGCATCACACTCTACCTTTGCAACAGCAGGGTTGATTGGTCGGGGGGAATAGAATTTTTTCCCGCGCCAAATAAAATTAAGGGAGGATGATCCAACACCAAACTTAACAACAGATCCGTTAATAACAAGGTAAAGCTCATCATTCTCTAGGTCGCTGAAACCAGCAGTAGCATGAAAGTCTAATGTGACGTAAGAATTTTTTCCGCCGCGAGGATCTAGGATAAACCCCTTATTCTCAGATTCAGTAGAGTAGAAGCCAATGTAATGCCCCTCCCAGTGGAAACCAATGATGGTTGAAGGAACCAATGCTTGCCATTGCTCGCGACTTATTCCCTGCTCCGTAATTAGGTTAAGGCCACTATCCGTCGCCATTACTAAGCCATCTGGGCTTGCGTACATGACATATTCACCCATATCCACAACACTACGCTTACTAACGCAGGATAGAGTGGAATCTACTTCCATCATACTCATGCTTGAAGGATCTAAACCTTGAATGATTGCTGGCTTTTCTTTAGTTAGTACAAGCAAGCCAGTATTAAGTGGGGCCAATGCAACTACATCAGATTTAACTGTGAGCTTATACCCGTCAGGAAAAGCATGAGGCTGGAATGACTCACTGAAAGATACAGTCTGTCCTGAAAATCCCGCTAATATACCGTTTGGCATTGATACTAAACCAAGCAGTGGGCCGTCTTTATGATCAGCCGTAACGTCATCTGCGGGAGCGTTAAAAGTAGAAGTTGGGATCTCTTCCCCTAGATTTATGTCTGCAACCGTATCTGCAAACGTGTCTGTATTTATCCCAATTGTCTTAACAAACCTAAAAATACCGTTTGAGTCTGTACGGTAAAGTCTTTTAAATGAGATCAAGTGTGCGCCGGAAGGATTTGGTGGAAAGTCTATCGTGACGGTTTGGTCAGTATGAACATCAACCACCTGAGAAACTTCAGCGTCACAGTTGACACCTTCTTCTCCGTAATATGAAACATACGTGAATATGTACGCTCTGCTTTGAGGCACTTCAGTATCCACGTTAGCTGACGTAGTTGGCGCTAAAGTAACTGTCGTGATGTCCGCTGGCTTAGGTAAGCCCAGACGATAATATGTCCCGTTACCCACTATGCTTGCCGTGGTCATTCGAGGAAATCCACTAGACCCGCCGGTGCCTGTCAGGTAGATTCTTTCATGCGGATCTTCAGCGATAGGCGAGCGGACAATATCCAGTTCATCGTTACTGCCAATCCATTTAGAGCTGTTGTACTTAAACAAGGTTTTAGTCTGGGCAGAAACTGAGTAAGAAGCAACAGGGGTAAACTGTGCGTTAAGGTTCGCCTTCCAAGGCTCCAATCGTCCTGAGTCAAGTCTACAATTAACCGCTATTTGAGCCATATCTTCTGGCAATAACCGAGCGTAAACCTTGGGTGCTTGGCCGCTAAATGTCTGTAGTTTAAAGCCTGTCATTTTCTTCTCCAGACACGAATGCCGTAGATAGCCGCAAACACCGATAAAATTAACCATTGATACCAATCGGGGGTCATTGATAGAGCCGCAAACCCATCCTCAACATAGCCTACAGTTGTAGGAATAAAGCTCAGTACCATAGGTATCGAAAGCAAAATTAGGACAAATTCGTCTTTCCAGCCTGAGTTTCTAATCTGCTCAAGTTCCCAGTTGTTGTCCATCTCTTGACCGCGAGATACAGCATCTAGTTTTGTTTTATGTTTAGCATGTTCAAGTTCGAGAGTACGAACTTTTTCAGTGTGTTTTCTTTCGCCACGGGCGGATACAGCGTCAACTACTTTTCCGCCTAGACTGCCGATAATGTTTCCAAATAAACTCATTCACAACCGCCCGTTGTGCCAAGCCTCCATGTAGTTAGTCTTTATTTACTTTGCTGACAATGGCCCCGTAGTAACGAAGCGCAAGACAGTTACGCAGGATGCAATTATACACCCGACCATCGCTTGTCCAGCCGCAGATACAGGAAGAAAACCCACGTATCCTTGGAGTATTGATAGCACAGCAAGCGCGATACTGAACTGTACTGTTTTGCTTTTGAGTGATTTAAGAATCAAGTCCATTACCAAGGTACTCCAGTGCTAATCGTAGGGGCTTTGCTTTCTGCTATCTGTGAAGCAATGCTTGCCTCAATAGCGTCAGCATCTACGTCACCTTTTACCCATCCAATAGCCTGAGATTCGGTAATGTCTGCATAGGCTGTGTAGCCTTCAGAACTGCTATCAGGCGTAAAGCCACAGGCTCCGTAGCTACTGGCTGAGTGGTCGCCATCTACGTCTGATGCGCGCCAATGTGCTACAACTACACCATCGTCTGATGAGTTGCGTTCTAGGGTTGAGATTGTCCAAGTTACTGCCATGATTATACTCCTGCGTTTTCGTTTTGGGTTTTCTTAGCGGCCTTGACCGCATCTGTCCACACTGCTGTAGCGATTGCTTGAACTTCTGTAGACTCGCCTGAAACATCAGTATCAGTGTGCGTCCAAGAGTCATCAGCGTTCTTTACGGATGAAACGCTTGTAACAACATGGCGGTGAAAACTTGAAGATAGCTCAACACCATCCTCCATCACTGCGGTTTTAGTTCGTACTTGTATTTCTTTTGTAGCGCCTACGATCTCAATCTTGTCTTGGGATATTTCTTTAGTTAAAGCCATTGTGTTGCTCCTGTCTGTGCCTATCTCCGATAGACATAATTGTTAAACTGAATAATGCCCGCTAAAGAAGCAGGAACCATTTGCAGACCAATCACCTGTATTTGCATAGTTTGTGCCTGCGGCGCTATTCCATATCTGCAAATTAAAGTAACTTCCATTCGGGTGTACCCAACCAGTAAGGGTTTGTCCTGCTGTAATATTCAAACCACTTGCTTGGCTAATAAGAACCCCTGATGTGTCATCCCAGTCGGGTGCGGCTGTAAAAGGTAACCCATGAACTCTCAAGTTTCCTGAAGCACTACCAAGAGATGTAGTTGATAAAACTCCATATATATGAACCATGCGGCCAACTTTAGTATATCTACAATAGCGCGCTACCATTGTTAGCGCCGCACCGTTGGTTGATGTCATTGCAGGAGTCCAAGTACCCTCCTCATAGTCATCCAACTTGTTAGCCGCACCTGTGCCGCCTAAGTAGACACCGCCTGCTAGGTAGAGGTCTTTCCAACGTGTATTAGCCGCGCCTAAAGTAATGGCATTATCTCTGTTTAAATTTGAGTTGACAGACCACGGAAGTATCTTGTTGCTACCATCATCAAATTTAAAAGCAACATTGACTTGACCTATGACAAAATCACTATCCCAAGTACCAATACTACCTACGGTTGAGCCGTCTTTGCGGAATACTGCAATGTCGCCGTCTGAACTTAGGCGGTTGGCAATTATTGGATAGTCGTTAGCTATCGTAAAGGAGGCGTAACCAGCGGCATGGATTCTTGTTCCTGCTGTAGTATTGTCATCAGCCGATTTGCCAATTAACACGTTTCCATTATGTAAAACTCTTACTCTTTCACCTATTACGCCACCAGTTTCAGTGTAAATAGATAAGTCTGCGGCATCTCTATTTGTACCAACATTAGTATGTACAAGATAGGATCTTGCACGACCATTCATACCTAATCCAATGGCGACTCCTTCACCAGCAGAAAAATTAGCATTAGGCATAGTAACCTGTAAGCCTAATGCGGTACCGTTATCTAAATTTGTTGAGTTAATCGCAACTCCACTCTTTTCAGCATGTAATAGAGAAGCAGGCGAACTAAGCCCAATACCCAAACCTGTAGAGTTAAGGCGCATCTTCTCAGTATAAGCACCGTTACTTTCTAATCTTTTACCAAAACTTATATTTCCGTTTGCTCCTGTGGTTGAATGGAACATAGAAAGTTCCCTACTGCTTCCACTTAGGTCAACACCAAAACCCGCTTTAACAGCTCCCCCATGATAGACATGAAGTTTTTCACCGCCTCCACTTCCTAACGCTAACTCAACACTAGGCGCTGAGTTTGATATACCCACGTTCCCTGCGCTTGAAATTCGCATGCGCTCTGTTGAACCTGTGCCAAATTTTAAATAACTGCCACTTCCACCATTACCAGTGTCCAAGCCTTCTATGAATTGTTGACCAGAGTTACCAAACTGTATTCTACCTTTCCCAGTAGCACCGCCATAGTTGTCAAACTGAGATACACCATTTACCGTAAGCCCTGTAGCTGTTACTGCGCCACCAACAGTCAGTCCACCACCAGATGCAAAGGTTGCCCTATCAACTCCGTTGCCTTGAATTATTAAACCAACACCGCCACCCTGAACATTTATTTTCTCGTGGCTGATTCCGATGTAATTTGAAGCGTTGTATGCGGCTTTTAATTTAGGATTTTGGCTGGCAACTGTAGCTGTTACTGCGCCAGCAACGGTTACGCCTGTAGAGATAAGGCGCATTCGCTCTGTGCTACCTGTAGCAAATGCTAAAGCATTATCTGAGTGCGTGTAATTTATATAGCCGCTATACGCGCTTGCGCCAGTGCCGTCACCAAACTGAATTGTGTTGCCGCCCGACGTACTGCTCAAAAACTGCATACGGACATTGGTGTCTGAAGTGCTTCCGATAGTCAGCATCTCTACTGGGGACGAGTTATTAATACCCAAACCTGTATTGGTAATGCGCATTCGCTCTGAGCCGCCCGCATAAAATATTTGGTTGACCCCAGAGCCACCATAGTAATACATGTCCTCACTGGCATCTAGTTGAATATAAGACACTTGGCTTCCATCATTATGAAATCTTAATGTCCCATAACCCGCATTGTCTTTTTCAATGATTATGTCGGTGTTTGTTCCAGAGTCTAAATGCAAAGTGCCGTCTGGCGAATTACTACCTACCCCAACCCGATTATTACCACCATCAACAAACAGCATATGAGCGTTGTCGTTAGATTCAACGCGGAAGTCGTAGTCCGTCCCTGCCTCATTAAACACAGTATAAGAATTAGCTATCGTGAGCCTATCGCTACCGTTAGAAATGAAGTTCAAAGTGTTAGCAGAACCAAAACCAAACTTCGTAGATGTGTTGCCTGCGTGAATAACGTAATCAGGTATTGTTACTGTGCCAGTTACGTCTATGCCTGTGGAGGTGGAAGTTAGTTTAAGGCTACCATTGTGATATAAATTTGCAGAACCGTTTGTATAAAATCTTGCGTAATACTCACTTCCAGCCGCATTTAATAAACTTAAACTGTCTGCCCTAATGTCTAAATTACCTGTACCGCTATCATGAATTACTGACTCTGACCCGTTATGATAAATCTGTAAGTCATCACTAGCGCCAAAAGTCGCTTTGTCGTTATCGCCTAGTGCTATTCCACCATTGGCTATTATCTCACCTGTGCTTGTAAGTGCCGCAAACGTAGGACTATTACCCGTA